>Ga0335083_10000084_pt1 | contig 167442 bp, 180 predicted proteins | sample Lox_Sample_42_FD_206716 | JGI IMG/M metagenome (GOLD analysis project Ga0335083, IMG submission 206716) | Soil microbial communities from Loxahatchee National Wildlife Refuge, Florida, United States - Lox_Sample_4.2 | ecosystem: Environmental > Terrestrial > Soil > Wetlands | place: USA... | reverse complement strand
CCGCCCATAGGCGGCTCAAGTGCACGGTCGTCGGCGGCCCTATGAGGAAGACTCACGGAACCGTGGACTTGTCGGTGCCTTCGTCACCGATCCCAGGCCTTCGTGGAGGAACACGCGCCACTCCCCACGCCCTCTCCCTCCCCTGAGCACGCCGATCCCCACTTCCTCTCCCCGAACCCTCGACCGTCCCGGCCACGGCCACACCCTGCCGGGGTCGTGGCCGGGACGGCCGCGTCCCTTCCCCCCGGGCGCCGGCTCCAGGGCGAGTGAGCTGGGCCGCTGCACCTATTCGGTGACGGCGTGGGACGGCGTGATGATCGTGGTCGCGGTGAGAAGGGTGTGGGTGTGACCGGTGATGTGGATGTACCAGCAGGCGTAGAGCGTCGGGTAGGCCGAGTTGTTCGTGAAGCTCGAGGGATAGGCCACCACCCCGCGACCACCGCTGATGGCCATGCTGCCGTCGGCGTTGGGGGCCGAGTAGAAGGTCGACGTGTAGCCGCCGGCCGTCACGGCTTCCTGCTGCGGGCAGCCGATCCAGCGGGGATTGATCCGCCCGGTCAGGGTGAAACGGCAGCCTTCGACGTTCGGGACCCCGGGTTCGCAGGTATGGAGTTTGTAGTGGAGGGTCTGCCAGCCGTAGAGGCGCGTCCCCGCCGGCGTCAGGGCGACGCTGAGGGTTCCTCGGTCCGGGTTCGAACGGGTCACGATCGCTGCCCCGGCGCCGCTCGGGACGAGGAGCAGGAGCAGGGCGAGGGCGGGGAGGAGCTTGCGGAGACGGGACATGCCGCCAGCCTATGCGCTCGCGCCGGTCCTTTCACGGCTCAGCACCCGCAGCAGCTCCTCGTAGGGGCCGACCAGGTAGGCGCGGTCGCCGACCGCGAAGCGGGTGTCGCGGCGGGGCGGGTACTCGAGCTCCGCCTGGCCGTCGCGGGCGATCGCGACGACGCGGATGCGGGCGCCGAGCTCGCGCATCGCGAGTCCGGCGAGGCCGCCGCCCTGGTTGACCTCGAGCCGGGCGACGAGGAAGGGCTGGTTGCGGACGTAGAAGGTGGCGAGGATCTCGAGGCCGAGGATCGCGCCGACGAACCAGGGCGAGGCGAGCGCCGCGGTCGACCAGACGTGGTTGAAGTGGAAGGTCCCCTGCAGGCGCAGGCCGAGCGCCCGGTCGAAGACGCGGAGCACGACCGGCACCTCGACCCAGCGGTCGTCGAGCTCGTCGCGCACCGCCAGCCCGGTCTCCAGGTTGACGAGGTCGTCGCTGGTCAGGATCGCGACCGCGCCGGCCTGCGCCAGCCGCACCGAGCGCAGCGTCTGGCCCAGCGTCGCGTCGCCGTGGACGACCGGCACGCCGAGGCCGCGGGCGTGCTGCACGTAGCGGTTCGACTCGTCGCGCTCGATCACCACCACGTCACGCCCCTGCGCCCGCAGCCCCTCCAGGACCCGTAGCCCGACCGCGCCGAGGCCGACCAGGACTACGTGGCCCTCCATCCCGCGGATGCTCCCCTGGCCCAGCGACTGCTCGATCCGCCGGCTGACCAGGGCGTTGGTGATCAGCGCCAGGATCACCGTGCTCAGCGTCACCCCGGCGATGATCAGGAGGATGCCGAAGACCTGCATCCCGGTCGACTGGTGGGCGAAGGAGAAGTCGCCGAAGCCGACCGTGGCGAAGGTCTCGATCGTGAAGTAGAAGGCCTGGATCAGCGAGAGGTGGCTGCCGTCGCCCTGGTGATAGCCGAGCCGCAGGACGATCGTCGCGATCACCAGCATCGCCAGCGCCAGGACCAGGGTGATGACTACCGCGCGGTCGGTCCCCTGGGCCAGCGTGCGACTCGTCCGCCGCAGGAACTGCCGGACCGAGCCGCCGCCCTGGCGCGGCACCCGCTCCGGCTCGGCCGCCCGCGAGAGCTCCGCCCCGGCCAGTTCGTCGGGCTTGCCGAGCAGCGTCACCCGGTCGCCCGGCGCCACCTCGAGGTCGCGCCCCGGGCAGACCACCAGCTCGCCGTCCCTTCGCACCACGCCGACCGGGACGAGGTCGCCGAACAGCTCGCGCAACGTCCCGTCGTCGCCGACCCCGACCTCGTCGGCGACGAAGCGCTCCTCGCCGAGCAACACGTCGTGTGAGTTGCGGTACATGCAGGCGTCGATCACGGCGGGGGCGAAGAGCCCGGCCACGTCGAGCGCCGAGCCGCTGCCGGTCGCCTCTTCCACCGCCCGCCCCACGGTCGGGTTGTCGAGGTGGGCGACCACGTCGATGTCGGCCCGCAGGTCGCGGGCCAGGAGCGCCGTCTCGACGTTGCGCAGGTCGCTGTCGGAGGTGCAGACGACGGCCCGCGCCCCCGCCAGCCCCGCCTGTCGCAACTGGCCCTCGAGCCCGCCGCCGGCCGGGATATGGGGGCAGCCCCAGCTCTCGACCGTCGCCGCGTGCTTCGCCGCCGGGTCATCGTCGACCACGACCACCGCGATCCCGGTCGAGCGCAGCTGCTCGACCGTGCGCAGGCCGACCCCCTCGAGACCGCAGACGATCACGTGGCCGCTCCACTCGGTGGGGGCGTTCGCTGCGGTGACGGCGCCTGCGTTGTCCAAGAAGCGGCGCAATCTATCCGAGCCGGGCCGACTCGCCAACAAGCTGGTCACGACCGACGACGGGAGATGGCTAGTCTGGGGCGCGATGGCCGACGGAAAGCACAACGGTGTCCCCGGGTCCCAGCGGGAGAAAGACCAGCACGTAACCGAAGAAATGGACGCGAGCGTCGTCCAGCCGCTGCCGCCCCACCTGATCGTCATCTTCGGCGCCACCGGCGACCTCGCCAGGCGCAAGCTGCTGCCGGGCGTGCTGCGCCTCTTCCAGTCGGAGCTGATGCCCGAATTCCGCGTGCTCGGCACCTCGATCGAGGACGTCGGCAACGAGGAGTTCCGTGAGATCGTCCGCGCCGCCTGTGACGAGTTCTCCCGCTACGGGTTCTCCGAGGAGGTCTGGGCCGAATTCTCCCGCCGCATCGTCTACGTCCCGGTCGGGGCGGGACCCGAGGCGCTGAAGGAAGCGGTCGACCACGAGGTCGAGCTGCTCGGCCCCGACACCCATCTCCTCCACTACCTGAGCGTGCCTCCCGCGGCCGCCACCGAAGTCATACACATGCTCGCCAAGGCCGAGCTGACCGCGAACGCGCGGGTGATCATGGAGAAGCCCTTCGGCACCGACCTGAAGAGCGCCCAGGAGCTCAACGACACCCTGCACGCGGTGCTGCGCGAGGAGCAGATCTTCCGCATCGACCACTTCCTCGGCAAGGAGGCGGCGCAGAACATCCTCGCCCTGCGCTTCGCCAACGGCCTCTTCGAGCCGATCTGGAACCGCGAGCACATCGACCACATCCAGATCGACGTCCCGGAGACGCTCGGGGTCGGCTCGCGGGCGAAGTTCTACGAGCGGACCGGCGCCTATCGCGACATGGTCGTCACCCACCTGCTGCAGATCCTCGCCTTCGTCGCGATGGAGCCGCCGACGGCGCTCGCCTCGCTGCCGATCACCGAGGAGAAGAACAAGGTCTTCCGCAGCCTGCTCCCGCTCGATCCCGATCAGGTGGTCCGCGGGCAGTACGAAGGCTATACCGACGAACCGGGGGTCGATCCGGGCTCCAGCACCGAGACCTTCGTCGCGCTCAAATGCGAAGTCGACAACTGGCGCTGGAGCGGCGTGCCCTTCTACCTGCGCACCGGCAAGCGGATGGGCGAAGGGGCGCGGATCATCTCGATCGCCTTCCGCGAGCCACCGCAGTCGATGTTCCCGGCCCACTCGCGGGTCGGTCGCTACGGCCCCGACCACCTCACCTTCGACCTCGACGAGTCCTCGCGCGTCTCGCTCTCCTTCTACGGCAAGCGGCCGGGGATGGGGATGGTGCTCGACAAGGCGAGCATGCAGTTCTCGCTCGAGGAAACCGACTACCGTGACGACACGCTGGAGGCCTACGAGCGGCTGATCCGCGACGCGATGGCCGGCGACCACACGCTCTTCACCAGCGCCCGCGACATGGAGCGCCTCTGGGAAGTGTCGGCGCCGCTGCTGGAGGAAGGCCCGGCGGTCAAACCGTACCCACCGGGTTCCTGGGGACCGGCCGAGATCGGCGCCCTGATCGCCCCGCACAGTTGGCGCCTGCCGTTCGCGCGGCGCTGGCGCGAGCACCCCGTGGCATCCGTGCCGGAGCCCGCCGAGCAGGGATAGCCGGCGATCAGTCGGCGAGCGCCGCGCGCACCTCGGCGATCGCCTGCCCGGGCTCGCGGTAGTGGACGGCGGTGAAGCCGAGCTCCCGCGCCGCCTCGCAGTTCAGCTCCATGTCGTCGACGAAGAGGCAGGCGCTCGCCGGCAGCCCGAGCCGCTCCACGGTCATCTCGTAGATCTGCCGTTCCGGCTTGCGGTAGCCGACGAAGCCGGAGTCGACCACGGTCTCGAAGATCTCGTCGACCGGCAGCATCGTCCGCCAGAGCGGCTCCCACTCCTGCACGTTGTTGGTCAGCAGCGCCATCCGCCGACCGCCGCGCCGGCACTCGCGCATCAGGTCGATCATCGGCTCGTTCGGGTCGAGCGCCTCGAAGAAGACGTGGCGGAAGCGGTGCAGCTCGGGGCGGTGGCCGAGCAGCGGCTCCAGCCCGTCGCGGAGCAGCTCGAGGAACTCCGGTTCGGTGAGCTCACCGCGCTCCAGCTTGAAGAGGGGGATCTCGCCGTCGCCCGCCTCCGCCGCGGCGCGCATCGCCGTGCCGAAGTCCTCGACGCTGACCCCGTGGGCGTCCTGCAGCGCCAGGAAGGAGTGCATCAGCGGCGTGGTGAGGACGCCGCCGAAGTCGGAGACGACCGCCTCGATCCGCCCCGCCGGCTCAGCCACGCGCGCGGGCGATCTCGTAGTGGCCGAGGCCCTCGCGCCCCTCGAGCGACCAGCGGAAGAAGGCGATGCGCGTCTCCAGGCCGTCGGCCTCCGCGGCGATCGAGCTGATCAGCGTGCCGGCGCCGCGCAGCGGCCGGCCGTCCTCGGCGTCGAGCCACAGCTCCAGCGTCGCCCGTCGCTGCACGCCGTCCTCGCCGTATTCGGTCGAGAGCAGCGCCTCCTCGAAGGCGAGCGGCGCCGCGTCCGGATCGCAGAAGACGGCCAGCAGCGGCTCGTCGCCGTGGCCCCCGCCGTCGGCCGGTGCGGAGCCGCTGAGGGTCAGCAGGCCGCCGTCGGCGAAGACGATGCCGATCGAGCGGCGCAGAACCTTGCCGGGACCCTTGGTCACGGCCGCAGCCTATTGTGGGCGACCTGCCGATGACCATCCGCCCCGCCGACCCCGATCGCGACGCCGCCGCCTGCGCGGCGATCTACGCGCCGAGCGTCGAATCGGCGCCGATCTCCTTCGAGCTGGTGCCGCCTGACGCCGCCGAGTTCGCGGCGCGGATCTCCAGGTACGCGGCGACGCACCAGTTCCTGGTCGCCGAGGACGGCGGCGAGGTCGTCGGCTACGCCTACGCCTGTCCCTGGGCGGAGCGCGCCGCCTACCGCTGGTCGGTCGAGTCCTCGGTCTACGTCGGCACCCGCCACCAGGGTCGCGGGATCGGCCGCGCCCTCTACGCCGAGCTCTTCGATCGCCTCCGCGCCCAGGGGTTCCGCGTCGTCGTCGCCGGCATCACCCTGCCGAACCCGGCCAGCATCGCCCTGCACGAGGGCGTCGGCTTCGAGCCGATCGGCGCCCTCCGCGACATCGGCTGGAAGCAGGGCTCCTGGCACGACGTCGGCTACTGGCAACTTCATCTGGGGTCGCCGGGGGAGGGGGCGCCCGCCGAGCCGACCCCGCCCGGGCCGGCCGACTGACCCGGGTACCATCTGGTCATGCCAGATCAAGAGCAGCCGGCCCAGGCGCCTCAGCCCGATGCCCCGGTCACCCATCCCGAAGTCGTCACCGAGGAAGACGTCTACGAGGCGCTCGAGGAGGTCATCGACCCCGAGCTCGGCCTCGACTTCGTCTCCCTCGGCCTCGTCTACGACGTCGCGATCGAGGCCGAGGACGTCTACGTCACCTTCACCCTGACGACCCCCGCCTGCCCGATCGGCCCCCAGGTCTCCGAGCAGATGAGGGAGTTCGTCGGCGACCTCCCCGGCGTCTCCGCCGTCCATCCGAAGATGGTCTTCGACCCCGCCTGGTCCCCGGAGATGATGTCCGAGGACGCCAAGTTCGCGCTCGGGTTCTGACCGGCCGCACCGCTTGATCGAGTCGATCCCCGACCTGCCCGCAGGGACGATCGGCTTCCGCGTCGCCGACGAGCTGACCGACGCCGACTACGCCGGCGTGCTCGCTCCGGCGCTGCGCGAGGCGGCCGGGGCGGGAGAGGTGCGGCTGCTGCTGGCCGCCGCCGAGGGGTTCGACCTCACCACCCTGAAATCGCGCTTCGAAGAGCTGCGCTCCGACCCCGAGCTGGACCTTGGCCACAGGGAAGACTGGCGCCGGGTGGCGATCGTTGCCGACTCGGGCTTCCTCGTCCGCCGGCTCTTTCCGGCGATCGCCCGCGCGATCCCGGTCGACGTCAAGCTCTTCGACCTCGACGACGAGCCCGCTGCCCGCACCTGGCTCCTCGGCTGACGAGTGTGCAGTTGAGCCGCCTATGACCGGCTCAACTGCACACTCGTGCTAGTCCCCCGCCGGCGGTAGGCGATGGGGGTCGTCGGGAATCTCCTCGGCCTCGGCGTCGTAGTCGTATGAGCGGTTGGCGCCGCCCGGTCGCGGACCTGAGCCGAAGCCGCCCATCGCGGCGCCGACCGGGACGCCGACCACGGCGATTCGGCCGACCGTCCAGCGATGCAGGACCCGCCGCGCCACGGCGCGGGTCGGCGGGATCAGGAACAGCAGGCCGAAGAAGTCGGTGATGAAGCCGGGCGCGATCAGCAACGCGCCGCCGAGGATGACGAGGAAGCCGTCGGCCACCTCCTTCGCCGGGATGCGGCGCTCGGCCAGCGCCTCGTTGAAGCGCCGCCAGGCGTTCCGCCCCTGGTGTTTCAGCAGCCAGGAGCCGAGGAAGGCGTCGAGCAGGAGGAGCAGCAGGGTCGGCACCACGCCGATCCACTCGCCGACCTGGATGATCACGTAGAGCTCGGCGATCGGGACGACGATGAACAGCAGGACGAGCAGCAGGCCCATCCTCAGAGGGTAGCCGTGCGGGCGCCTCGGTCCTGCGGGGCCCGGGATCGAGGGCCTGGGACGCGCTGCGTGAGTTGACCTCGCTATGGCAGGGTCAAACCATGGTCACGTCTTTCGAACGTCTGAAGAACGCGGGAGGAAGAGCGATCTTCCCGACACCTTTTCGACGCCCCACCCGCTCTCCCCGCACCCTCGGCCGTCCCGGCCACGGCCACACCCTGCGACGGTCGTGGCCGGGATGGCCGCGTCCCTTGCCCCGGGCGCCAGCTCAAAGAGCCCCCGTCCCTTCCCGTCCCGCGCAGACCCCGGGATCAATCACCTACGCCGCGGCGGCGGACTCGCCGGCGGCCGTCTCCAGCTCGGCCAGCGAGTTGTTGATCCCGGCGCCGAGCAGTTCGACGTCCTCCATCGAGTCGTAGTCGGCGAGCAGGCCGAAGCCGATCTTGCCGTTGTAGCTCATGATCGCGATCGCGAGCGCGTGGTTCTGTGGCAGGAAGGCGACCGGGAAGACCTCTTCCAGTTCCCGCCCGAGCACGTAGAGCGGCAGCTGCGGCCCCGGCACGTTGGTCACCAGCAGGTTGAAGAGGCGGGTGCTGAAGTTGAGCCGCGAGGCCTGGGCGAGCAGCGTCGGCGGCGCGAAGTCGTTGAAGCGGGAGATCATTTCCGCCCCGAGCGCCTGTTTCGATTCCTTCAGCCCGGCCATCTCCTCGCTGATCGCGTGAAGTCGCCGCACCGGGTCCTCTATGTAGACCGGGAGCGGGCCACGCATCAGCGTGATCCGGTTGCCGAGGTTGCCGTGCTCGTCCGCGGCGCGGATCGAGACCGGTACCAGCGCCCGCAGCTCGAGCCCCTCGGTGCGCACCCCGCGCGAGTGCAGCCAGTCGCGGATCGAGCCGGTGACGACGGCGAGGACGACATCGTTGACGGTGCCGCCGAAGGTGTCTTTGATCCGCTTGAAGGTCGCCAGCTCCGAGCGCGCCCAGACGTAGCGGCGGTGCGGACCGATCTCGTGGTTCAGCGGCACGTCCGGGGCCGGGTCGGCGAACTGGCTGACCACCTCGCTCAGCGCCTCCAGCGCCTCGACCGCCTTGCGCGCCGCGGTCTCCGGGTGGCGGATCGCGTCGACCGCCCGCTCGGCGAGCTTGATCGGCATCCCGATCGCCTCGCCGATCCCGCGGCCGAGGAGCTGGGCCGAGCCCGGCGGACGCTCCGGCACCCAGTCGTCTTCGAAGGTCGAGGGCGCCGGCACCGGCTCGAGGTCGAACAGCACGGTGCCGATGTCGACGCCGGAGATGCCGTCGACCATCGCGTGGTGGGTCTTGGTCAGGATCGCGAAGCGGTCGCGCTCCAGCCCCTGCACCAGCCACAGCTCCCAGAGCGGCTTGGAGCGGTCGAGCTGCTGGGAGAAGACGCGCCCGGTGAGCCGCTTCAGCTGTGCCTCGCCGCCCGGCTCGGGCAGCGCGGTGTGGCGGATGTGGTAGCTGAGGTTGAAGTTGACGTCGTCGGCCCAGAGCGGCCGGCCGGTCTCCAGCGGCGGCGTCACCAGTTTCTGGCGGAAGCGCGGGACCAGGTGAAGGCGCCCGCGCACGTGCTCGACCAGGTCGACATAGCGCGGCGGCGGCCCCTCGAAGATGAGGATCGCCCCCACGTGCATGTGGCTGGACGTGCTCTCGTTGCTGAGGAACGAGGCGTCGACGGCCGTCAGCCGGTCGAGATGGTGGCCCCTGGTGCTCATCGCCGCCCAGGCTATCCCCGATGGCGGCCCGGGCCAAACCGGCGCGGGGCCCGCAAGCGCCCCACCGGTACCCTGGAGGCATGCCAAGCACCGCCACCGCGGGTCCGCGGAAGGTCCTGCTCGCCGCCCCCCGTGGCTACTGCGCCGGCGTCGACCGCGCCGTGCAGACCGTCGAGCGCGCCCTCGAGGTCCACGGCGCGCCCGTCTACGTGCGCAAGGAGATCGTCCACAACAAGCACGTGGTCGAGGAGCTGGCCGAGCGCGGCGCGATCTTCGTCGACCAGGAGACCGAGGTGCCGGAGGGCGCGATCGTCGTCTTCTCCGCCCACGGGGTCGCCCCGGCGGTGCACGACAACGCCGCCTCGCGCAACCTGCGCACGATCGACGCGACCTGCCCGCTGGTGACCAAGGTCCACGTCTCGGCGCGTCGCTTCGCCGCCGCCGGCTACACGATCGTGATGATCGGCCACGAGGGTCACGAGGAGGTCGAAGGGACGACCGGCGAGGCGCCCGACGCGATCGTCCTGATCGAAACCGTCGCCGACGTCGAGGCGCTCGAGGTCCCCGACCCCGAGAAGGTCGCCTTCATCACCCAGACGACCCTCTCGGTCGACGAGACCGCCGAGGTGATCGCCGCCCTGCGCGCCAAGTTCCCGGCGATCGTCTCCAGCAAGTCCGACGACATCTGTTACGCGACCACCAACCGCCAGATCGCGGTCAAGCAGCTGGCCCGCGAGTGCGACCTGGTGCTGGTGATCGGCTCGACCAACTCCTCCAACTCCAACCGGCTGGTCGAGGTGGCGCGCGAACACGGCGCCGCCTCCCACCTGATCGACAACCACACCCAGGTCGACGAGGCCTGGCTGGAGGGCGTCGGCACGGTCGGCATCACCTCCGGTGCCAGCGCCCCCGAGGAGCTCGTCGAGCGCCTCGTCTCCTTCTTCCGCGAGCGCGGCGCCGACGACGTCGGCGAGCTGCGGACCGTCCACGAGGACGTCCGCTTCATGCTGCCGAAGGAGATCCGCCCGGTCGCGCCCGCCGGCGCCTAGGCGTCCGCGCCGCGGCTTCCCTCGTCGCTGTGCCCCTGCTCGCGCGGGGCGTAGCGGTGGTGCAGCATCAAGGCGTTGCCGTCGGGATCGGCGAAGAGCGCCATGTGGCAGACGCCGGTGTCGATGATCTCGCCCGCGAACTCGACGCCTTCGGCCTCGAGCTCGGCGCGGGCCGCCGCGACGTCCTCGACGTGGAGCGCCAGGTGGGCGTACTTCTGCGGCACGAACTCGCCGAACATCCGGGCCGGCTCCCAGATCGCGAAGCAGGTCTGGCCGACCCAGAACTCGAAGCGCGCGTGCGGGTCGGGGCGGAGGCCGAGCGTCTCGACGTAGAAGCGGCGGGTGCGCTCGCTGTCGGTCGAGGGGATGCCGATGAAGTCGAGCTTGTCGGTCATTGGGCGGGAAGGCCGGGATCGAAGCTCACCGACCATACCCGCATCCCGGGTTCCGGTCGCAGCGCCACCGAGTGGGCGCCGTGGCGCTCGTGCGTCGCCAGCTCGTAGATCCCGGTGCGGGGGATCTCGACCGGGCGCGCCTCGCCGTCGACCGTGACGCGGAGCTCGCCGGTGCCCTCGATCGTCGCCCAGGCGCCGCCCGCCTCGTATTCGACGACGAGCTCGTCGGCCTCCTCGCCTGCGACCCAGGGTCGGTCCCAGGCGCCGCCGGGGAAGAGCTCGACACTCGGTGCCACCACCCGCGCGTCCGGCGCGTCCGCGGGGCGGAGCGGGGGGACGGGCTCGGGTAGGGGGCGCAGCGCGTCGATCTCGCGCAGCTCCTCCTGGATCGCCATCTCGGTGCCGAGGTATTCGCCCTCGCCGAAGTGGAACCAGGCGAGTGCCCCGCCGAGCGACCAGAGGAAGAGGCTGGGCCAGCCCTCGCAGCCGTACGCCTGCCACAGCGTGCGCCCGCCGTCGATCGCCACCGGGAACCCGACGCCGAGATCGGCGAGCCCCGCGGCGACGATGTCCGGATCTGCGCCGAAGGGGAAGCGCGGCGCCTGCACGCCGATCACCCGCAGGCCGTCCCCGCGGTAGCGACGCTCCCACTCCGCGAGGTAGGGGAGGGTCTTGACGCTGTTCAGCTGGGCGAAGTCGAAGAAGTGGACGATCGCCGGCCCTCCCGCGGTCAGCGCCGGCATCGACTCCGGTTCCGCGCCGATCCAGGTGAGCCCGGTCGGCAGATCCGGGGCGGCGATCGTCTCGTTTCCAGGTCGCATGGGCCAGGACGTTAGTTGCGCTGTTCCTTATGCGCCTATAAGGCGCATAAGGAACAGCTAGAGGATCTCGGCGAGGCGGGACTCGAGCGCGGCGGAGATCTCGTCGCGGACCGGGCCCTCGGCGAGGCGTTCGACCAAGGACTCGAGGAAGCCTTCGATCACCAGGGTCTTCGCCGCCGCCTCGGAGAGGCCGCGCGAGGTGAGGTAGAAGAGCTGGTCCTTGTCGACCTGGGCGATCGCCGCGGCGTGGGTGCAGCGGACGTCGTCGGCGAGGATCTCGAGGCCGGGGATCGCGTCGGCGTGCGCCTCGGGGGAGAGCAGCAGGTTGCGGCTCTCCTGGAAGGCGTCGGTCTGCTGGGCGCCGGGATCGACCTTGATCATCCCGCGCCAGACCGCCGTCGAGCCCGCCGCGAGGACGCCGCGGAAGGCGAGGTCGGAGTTGGTGTTCGGCGCCGCGTGCTCCTGGGTCGTGTCGTAATCGAGATGCTGGCCGGGACCGCCGGCGTAGCCGCCGGTCACTCGTGCCTCGGAGCCCGGGCCGGCGAGCTTGGTCTCCATCCGTACCTTGCCGCGCGCCGAGCCGAAGCCGAGCGCCGACCAGTCGAGCCGCCCGTCGCGCTCCACCTGCGCCCGCTGGGTGGCGAAGATCCACGACTTCTCGGAGATGTCCTGGGTGTTGACGTAGCGCAGCGTCGCGGCCTGGCCGACCGAGAGCTCGACCACCGAATTGAGCAGCGCATCGACCTCGTCGTCGGGCGAGGACCAGTGCTCCCAGACCTCCGCCTCGGCGCCCTCCTCGAGCACGATCAGCGTGCGCCAGCTGATCGCGACCCCGTCCTGGGCGACCGGCACCTCGATCCGCACCGGCTCGGTCAGCTTCACGCCGGCGGGGACGTGGACGAGGACGCCCTCGCCGGAGGCGGCGATGTTGCGGGCGACGAACGGGTCGTCGGCGTCGACCAGGCTGCCGAGCAGCTCCTCGAGCACCGCGGAGTGCGAGTCGCGGGCCTCCGCGAGCGGGGTCACGGTCGCGCCCTCGCCGCCCTGGGTCGTCGCCTCCGCTCCGGCCTCGTCATAGACCTCGAAGTCCAGGCCCGAGATGTCGGTGAATTCCCACCCCTTCGTCTTCGCGTCGGGCAGCGGCGGCAGGGTCTGGGTGGGGCTCATCCGATCGAGCCCTCCATCTGCAGCTCGATCAGCCGGTTGAGCTCGACCGCGTACTCCATCGGCAGCTCCTTGGTGACCGGCTCGATGAAGCCGTTGACGATCATCTTCGAAGCCTCCTCCTCGTCGAGCCCGCGGCTCTGGAGGTAGAAGAGCTGCTCGTCGCCGATCTTCGAGACGGTCGCCTCGTGGCCGACGTCGGCGTCGTTCTCGTCGATGCGGATCGTCGGGTAGGTGTCCGAGCGCGAGTCCTCATCGAGGAGCAGGGCGTCGCAGACCACCTTGGAGCGGCTTTCGGCAGCCCCGTCGGCGACCTCGAGCAGGCCGCGATAGGTGGAGCGCCCGCCGTCCTTGGAGATCGACTTGGAGAAGATCGAGGACGAGGTCCTCGGCGCACCGTGGATGATCTTGCCGCCTGCGTCCTGGTGTTGGCCGTGCCCGGCGAAGGCGATCGAGAGGATCTCCCCGTGGGCTTCGGGCCCGAGCAGGTAGATCGACGGGTACTTCATCGTCAGTTTCGAGCCGAGGTTGCAGTCGACCCACTCCATCGTCGCCTTCTCGTAGGCGACGGCGCGCTTGGTGACGAGGTTGTAGACGTTCTGCGACCAGTTCTGGACCGTCGTGTAGCGGACGCGAGAGCTCGGTTTGGCGACGATCTCGACCACCGCCGAGTGCAGCGAGTCGCTCGAGTAGACCGGCGCCGTGCAGCCCTCGATGTAGTGGACGTCGGCGCCCTCCTCGGCGATGATCAGCGTCCGCTCGAACTGACCCATGTTCTCGGTGTTGATCCGGAAGTAGGCCTGCAGCGGCATCTCCACCTTGACCCCGGCGGGGACGTAGACGAAGGAGCCGCCCGACCAGACCGCCGAGTTGAGCGCCGCCAGTTTGTTGTCGTTGGGCGGGATAACCGTCGCCCAGTACTCGCGCACGAGGTCCTCGTGCTCGCGCAGGGCGGTGTCCATGTCGGTGAAGATCACGCCCTGTTCCTCGAGCTTCTCGTTCACCTGGTGGTAGACCACCTCGGACTCGTACTGCGCCCCGACCCCGGCGAGGAATTTGCGCTCCGCCTCCGGGATCCCGAGCCGGTCGAAGGTGTATTTGATGTCCTCCGGGACCTCGCTCCAGTCGCGCGAGTTCTTCTCGCTGGCCCGCACGAAGTAGTGGATGTCGTCGAAGTCGATCTGGTCGAGGTCACCGCCCCATTTCGGGGTCGGCCGTGCTTCGAAGTGTTCGAGCGCCTTCAGCCGGAAGTCGCGCATCCACTGGGGCTCGTCCTTGAACTCGGAGATCGTTTCGACGACCTCCCGGGTCAGGCCCTTGGGCGCTTTGTAGGCGTAGCCGGTCTCGGGGTCGTTGAAGCCGAACTTCTCCTTGTAGTCGGCGTTGATCCCGGCCAGCTCTCTTTTCTCGGCGAGTACCTCGGGCGACGTAGCCATGTTCTAAGCGACCTCCAGGGTGACGGTGTCGTCCGCGACGGCGGCCGCGAACGTCTGCACCGGCTTGAAAGCGGGGAGCGTCCTCGGCCTGCCGGTGGTCAGGTCGAAGAGGGAGCCGTGCCGCGGGCACTCCACCGTGCAGGCGGCCGCGTCGAACTCGCCCTCGGCGAGCGGCCCGTCGTCGTGCGAGCAGCGATCCTCGATCGCGTAGATCGTGCCGTCGCAGTTGAAGACGCCGATCTTCATCCCGTCGTGCTCGACCAGCCGCATCGTGCCGGGCGGCAGCTCGGCCACCGGGCACACTGAGATCGTCGTTCCTGCGGTGTCAGACAAGGGGGTGATCGCTTCCCGGGGCCGGCTCGGACCCCAGTTGAGACGAAGGGGAGACTTAAACCTACTTACCTGGTCGGATTTTAGCGGGCGGGCCTCTTCACCAACTGACCATGACTTTCTCATCGAGAAGTGCTCTGATCCCTGTAACCGATCGGAGGAGGTTTGAGATGAGCGAGAGGACGAGCTACGAACCGGGCACGCCTTCCTGGGTCGAACTGAGCGGCGTGCCGGACATGGACGCCGCCGAGAGCTTCTACCGCGAGCTGTTCGGCTGGGAGATCCCCGAGCAGCCGAACAGCGCCGAACTGGGCGGCTACCGACGCGCCAAGCTGAACGGCCGCGACGTCGCCGGCGCCTCGCCGGCGATGCAGGACGGCCAGCCCTGCGTCTGGGCGACCTATGTGTCGGTCGAGGACGCCGATGCGACCCTCGTCAAGGTCCGCGACGCCGGCGGCCAGGTGATCGTCGAGGCGATGGACGTGATGGGCCTCGGCAAGATGGCGGTCTTCACCGACCCGACCGGCGCCGTCTGCGGGATCTGGCAGCCGGGGACCTTCGTCGGCGCCGAGCTGGTCAACGAGGACGGCGCCTTCGGCTGGAACGAACTCGGCACCCGGGACGTTCCCGCCGCCACCGAGTTCTACGGCGCGGTCTTCGGCTGGACGGTCGAAGAGCAGGAGATGCCGGGGATGGGCACCTACCACGTCTGGAAAGACGGCGAGGCGGTCCGCGGCGGCATGATCGACATGACCGGCATGGCCCCCGACGAGGCGCCGCCGCACTGGCTCGTCTACTTCACCGTGCCCGACGCCGACGCCGCCGCCGAGACGACGAAAGCGGCCGGTGGGCAGCTGCTGAACGGCCCGATCGACATCTCCGTCGGCCGGATCGCGATGCTGATGGACGCCCAGGGCGCGATGTTCGCGGTGATGGCCCCGACCGACGAGACCCGGGAAAACGCGCCATGAGCAAGGTCACGAGCTACGCCCCGGGGACGCCTTGCTGGGTCGACATCCAGTGCGCCGACCTGGGGGCGTCCCAGGCTTTCTACGCCGACCTGCTCGGCTGGCGGTACGAGCCGATGGAAGGCGAGGACGTGCCGGGCTACCCGCTGGCGAAATTCGAAGGCGACGACGTCGCCGGGTTGATGCCGGGGCACGAGGGCCCGCAGATGTGGAGCACCCACATCTCGGTCGCCGACGCCGACGAGACGGCGGCGAAGGTGGGGGCGGCGGGCGGCACCGTGCTCGCCCCTCCGTTCGAGGTGTTCAGCCTCGGCCGGGCGGCCGTCTGCGCCGACCCGGACGGCGCCGTCTTCGAGGTCTGGGAGCCGGGGACGTTCATCGGCGCCGCCCGCGTCAACGGACCCGGGGCGCTCTGCTGGAACGAGCTCGGCACCCGCGACATCGAGGCCGCCAAGGCCTTCTACGGCGCCGTCTTCGGCTGGACCGCCGACGAACACGAGCTGCAGCGCGCCGACGGCGGCCCCGGCCCGGCGATCTACGTCGAGTGGCAGCTGGACGGCAAGCCGGTCGGCGGCATGATGGACATCTCCGGCATGGTCCCCTCCGAGGTCCCGGCCCACTGGCTCACCTACTTCGGCGTCGAGGACTGCGACGTCGCGGTGGAGAAGGTGAAGGCGGCCGGGGGAGAGATCCGCTTCGGCCCGGTCGACATCGACGCCGGCCGCTTCGCCGTGGTCACCGAGCCGAACGCCGAGCCCGGCGTCTTCGCCGTGATCCAGCCGGCGGACTGATCGAACCCTTGTCCTTTGTCGCCCTGTGGGCGACAAAGGTCAGAGGGTCGCCGCTTCGGCCGGGTTGCCGGCCTCGCCCTCGTCCTCCCATTCGGCGGGCCGGCCGAGGGCGGCGGACTTGACGATCTTCAGGCCGAGCATCGCGCACTTCATCCGGGTCGCCGAGATGTCGATCCCGAGCAGCTCGAGCACGTACTCCTTGGGCAGCCGCAGGAGCTCCTCGCGGCTCATCCCGATCAGCTCGTCGGTGAGCAGCGAGGTGGCGGCGGTCGAGATCGCGCAGCCTTTTCCCTCGAAGGCGACCTCGACGACCCGGTCCTCGGCATCGAGCTTGATCGTCACGTGCTGCTCGTCGCCGCAGAACGGGTTGGTGTCCTCGTACTCGAGGTCGGCGTCCTCGACGACCCCGAAATTATGGGGCCGCTTGTAGTGCTCGAGGATCTGGTCGCGGTAGAGCTCGTCCATGGTTTTCGAGGCTAGCGAAGCCGGTCGCGCATCCTCACAGCCCGAAGACCCGGCGGGCGTCTTCGAGGCCGTCGACGAGGCGGTCGATCTCGGTGGTGGTCGTGTAGACGCCGAAGCTGGCGCGGGCGGTGGCGGCGACGCCGAGGCGCTCCATCAGCACCTGCGCACAGTGGTGTCCGGCGCGGACGGCGACGCCGTGGCGGTCGAGGATCTCGGAGACGTCGTGGGCGTGGATGCCCTCGATCTCGAAGGAGACCGGACCGAGGCGTTCGGGTCCGCGGGGCGGGCCGAAGACGCGCAGGCCGGGGACCTCGGCGAGGCGCTCCAGCGTGTAGTCGGCGATCACCCGCTCGTGGTCGCGGACCGCCTCCATGCCGAGCTCCTCGTCGAGCCAGTCGAGCGCCGCCCCCATCCCGATCGCCTGGGCGATCGCCGGGGTGCCCGCCTCGAAGCGGGCCGGGACGTCGGCGTAGGTCGCCCCCTCGCGCGTCACCTTGCGGATCATCGAGCCGCCGCCGAGGAACGGCGGCATCGCCCGCAGCAGGTCGAGCCTGCCCCAGAGCGCCCCGATCCCGGTCGGCGCGTAGAGCTTGTGGCCGGTGATCGCGTAGAAGTCGACGCCGAGCGCGGCCATGTCCAACGGCAGCTTCGGTGCCGCCTGGGCGCCGTCGGCGACGACGATCGCACCCGCCTCGTGGGCCATCGCGGCGATCTCGGCGAGCGGGTTCTCGGTGCCGAGGACGTTGGAGACGTGGGCGATCGCCAGCACCTTCGGGCCGCGCTCGAGCAGCGCCCGCAGGGCATCCAGGTCGAGCAGCCCCTCGTCGTCGATCGGCGCCCAGTCGATCTCGGCGCCCGCGCGCTCCGCCAGCTGCTGCCAGGGCACGACGTTGGAGTGATGCTCCATCTCGGTCAGCAGGATGCGGTCGCCGGCGCTGACGTTGGCGTCGCCCCATGCCCGCGCCACCAGGTTGAGAGCCTCGGTCGCGTTGCGGACGAAGACGACCTCGCGGCGGTCGGCGGCGCCGATGTGGCGGGCGACGGTGTCCCGCGCCCCCTCGTAGGCCGCGGTCGCCTCCGCCGAGAGCGTGTGGGAGCCGCGGTGGACGTTGGAGTGGTGGTGGCGCTCGTAGTCGGCGACCGCCTCGATCGAGGCGAGCACCCGCTCCGAGGAGGCGCCGGAGTCGAGGTAGGCGACCGGGACCCCGTTCACCTCGCGGGCGAGCAGCGGGAACTGCGCGCGCACCCGCCCGACGGGGAAGGTCCCGGCCATGACGGTCACGCCGCCGCCCCGACCTCCTCGCGGATCCAGCCGTAGCCTTTCTCCTCCAGGATGCCGACCAGCTCCGGCCCGCCGTCCTTGACGATCCGGCCCTCGAACATGATCGAGACCCGGTCCGGCTTCACCATGCTGAGGATCCGCTGGTAGTGGGTGATGATCAGCACGCCCATGTCGGGGCCGGCGAACTTGTTGACGCCCTCGGCGACCGTCCGCAGCGCGTCGATGTCGAGGCCCGAGTCGGTCTCGTCGAGCACCGCGATCTCCGGCCGCAGCAGCGCCAGTTGCAGCAGCTCCATCCGCTTCTTCTCGCCGCCCGAGAAGCCGTCGTTCAGATAGCGGCTGGAGAAGTCTTTGGGGATGTTCGCGAGCTCCATCGCCTCCTGGGCGACCCGGGCGAAGTCTTTGATCTTGATCTGGTCCTCGCCCCGTGCCTCGCGCTGGGCGTTGATGATCATCCGCAGGTACTTGGAGACCGAGACGCCGGGGATCGCGACCGGGTACTGGAAGGCCATGAAGAGGCCGGCCTGGGCGCGCTCCTCCGGATCGGCCTCGGTGATGTCCTCGCCCTTGAAGGTGATCGTGCCCTCGGTCACCTCGTAGGCCGGGTGGCCCATGATCACGTTGGCGAGCGTCGACTTGCCGGAGCCGTTCGGCCCCATCAGGGCGTGGACACGGCCCTTCTCGACGTCGAGGTCGAGGCCTTTGAGGATCTGCTTGTCCTCGATCTTGACGTGCAGGTTGCGGATCTCCAGCTCAGCCATTTCGCTCCGTTTCTGGGTCTTTCGTGAAGTTTTCGTGCTCGCCCGAATGGGGGGTGGCTAGGCGGCGTGGACGACGGTCGCCCGCCGCCCGTGCGTCTCGCCTCGGCCCTGCGGGGAGGAGAACTCGACCAGCTCGGCCAGCGTCGTGCCGGCGAGCGCCTTGGTGACGCCGTTCTGCACCCGCGTCCAGAGCAGCTTGGTCGAACAGGCGTGGTCGCCGTCGCCCTCGTGCGAGCAGAGCACCCGGCCCTCGGGCGTCTCGTGGAAGCACTCCATCGGCGCGATCTGCCCTTCCAGCGCCTGGACGACCGCGTCCATCGTGATCTCCTCGGCCGGCTTGGCGAGCCGGTAGCCGCCATGGGCGCCGCGGGTCGAGGTGACGAGACCCGCCTTGCGCAGTTTGGCGACCAGGTGCTCGAGGTAGGACAGCGGCAGGTGCTCCGCCTCGGCGACCGAGTTGAGCGAGATCGGGGTCGACCCGGGTTGGCGACCGAGCTCGATCATCAGGCGCACGCCGTACTCGGCTTTGGTCGAGAACAACATCGACCCAAATCCTACCGAAGCGGTCGGTTTTGCGGCAGCAGCAGCAGCTGTTCCTTATGCGCCTCATGGGCGCATAAGGAACAGCTGCGCGCTCAGGGCTCGATCAGGCCGCGGCGGATCGCGTAGCGGACCAGCTCGACCCGGTCGCGCATACCGAGCTTGCGCATCGCGTTGGCGCGGTGGTTCTCGACCGTCTTCTCGGAGAGGTGGAGGAGCTCGGCGATCTCCTTGGTCGTGTTCGCCTCGGCGACCAGCTTGACGATTTCCTCCTCGCGCGGGGTCAGCTCCTCCTCGCCCGAGGAGCCGCGCTCGAGCACGTCCTTGATCAGGGTGCGCTGGGCGTCCGGCGAGAGGAACGGCTCGCCGCGCTCGACCGCGCGGATCGCCTCCAGCAGGTCGGTGTCGGCCTGCGCCTTCAGCACGTAGCCCGAGGCGCCCGCCTTCAGCGCCTCGAAGAGGTAGCGCTCGTCGTCGTGCATGGAGAGGATCAGCACCGCGACCTCGGGCGCCTGTCGCTTGATCTCGCGGGTCGCCTGCAGCCCGGTCAGGTTCGGCATTTTGACGTCGAGGATCGCCAGGTCGGGTCGCTCCCGCACCGCCAGGTCGCGGGCCGCGGCCCCGTCCGCCGCCTCGGCGACGACCTCGATGTCGGGCTGCCTTTCGAGCAGCAACCGCAACCCGGACCGCACGATCCCGTGGTCGTCGGCGATCAGCACCTTCACATCCGCAGTGTCCCAGGTGCCGGTGGCGCGCGGGACGAAGCCGGGGTAGCCTGCCGTCGTGTACGACTTCGTGATCGTCGGGGCCGGTTCGGCGGGCTGTGTGCTCGCCGCCCGGCTGAGCGAGGACCCAGGTGCCCGGGTGCTGCTGATCGAGGCCGGGGGGCGCGATCGCAATCCCAGCATCAAGATCCCGGCGGCGTTCGGCAGACAGTTCCGCACCGGGCTCGACTGGGATTTCGCGACCGATCCCGAGCCCTTCTGCGACGGGCGGTCGCTGTATCTGCCGCGCGGCAAAGGTCTCGGCGGGTCGAGCTCGATGAACGCGATGCTCTACGTCCGCGGCCATCCCCTCGACTACGACCGTTGGGCGGCGGCCGGAGCCTCGGGCTGGGGTTGGAAGGGCATCCGGCCCTACTTCCTGCGGGCCGAGGACAACGCCCGCGGGGCCTCCGAGCACCACGCGGTCGGCGGACCGCTGCGGGTCGAGGACCCGCGCTCGCCGCGTCCCTTGACCGGCCGCTTCCTGGCCGCCTGCGAGCAGGCCGGCATCCCGCGGATCAGCGACTACAACGGCCCCGAGCAGGACGGCGCCGCGCTCGCCCAGGTCACGCAGCGGAACGGGCGCCGCTGGAGCACCGCCGACGCCTACCTGCGCCCGGCCCTCGGTCGGCCCAACCTGGACCTCGTGACGGGGGCGCAGGTGCTCGGGGTCGAGCTCCGCGACGGCCGCGCCACCGGCGTCCGCTACTCGACGCGACGGGGCGGCGCCCAGGTTGCGGCGGGCGCCGAGGTCGTCCTCGCGGCGGGCTCCTTCGGCTCGCCGCAGCTGCTGCTGCTCTCGGGGATCGGCCCGGCCGGCGATCTTGCCTCGCTCGGGATCACGGTCGCCGCCGACCTACCCGGGGTCGGCTCGAACCTCCAGGACCACCCGTACCTGGTCTCGGTCTGGGATGTGCCGGGCGGCGGCTCCCTGGCGGACGCCGAGCGGCCGAAGGCGCTGCTCGAGTACCTCCTGCGGCGCACCGGCCCCCTCACCTCGACCGTGGCCGAGGCGTTCGCGTTCGTGCGCAGCCGCCCCGGCCTCGCCCAGCCCGACCTGCAGTTCCATTTCGCCCCCGCGTATTTCGTCGAGAATGGCTTCGAGGAATACGACGGCCACGCGATCACGATGGGGCCTGTCCTGGTGGCGCCGCGGAGTCGCGGCACCTTGCGGCTGCGCTCCGCCGACCCGACCGCGAAGCCGCGGATCGTCACCAACTCGCTGGCCGAGCCGGAGGACGTCGCGGCGCTGATCGCCGGAACCCGGCTGACCCGGGAGATCGCCGCCACCGGACCGTTCGCCGAGGTGCTCGGCCGGGAGCTCTTCCCCGGTCCCGAGGTCGACTCCAACGCCGAGCTCGAGGACGACCTGCGACGCCGGGTCGAGCTGATCTACCACCCGGTCGGCACCTGTCGGATCGGCACCGACGAGGACGCCGTCGTCGGCCCGGACCTGCGGGTGCGCGGTGTGGATGGGCTCCGCGTCGTCGACGCCTCGGTGATGCCGACCATCCCCAGCGGCAACACCAACGCGCCGACGATCGCGGTCGCCGAGCGCGGCGCCGATCTGATCAAGGGCCTGGCGACTCCGGGATCGTGAGGTGGACGGTGGTGCCGGCGCCGGGGCGGGACTCGATCGTCAGCTCACCGCCGACCAGCAGGGCGCGCTCGCGCATGCCGCCGATGCCGAGACCGCGCTCGGACTCGGCGAAGGCGAAGCCGCGGCCGTCGTCGGCGACGGACAGCTCGACCCCGGCCGGGCCGTGGCGGAGCGCCACCGTGACGTTGGCGGCGCCGGAGTGGCGGGCCGCGTTCGAGAGCGCCTCCTGGGTGACCCGGTAGACGACCAGCTGGGCGTCGTCGCCGAGGTCGGAGAAGCTGCCGTCGACCTCGATCGTCGCCCTGATCTCGCCCTCGCCGAGCCGCTCGACCAGGCCCGCGATCGCCGCCGCCAGCCCGAGGTCGTCGAGCGCGGTGGGGCGGAGGCGGCGGGCGAGGTCGAGCAGCTCGCGCATCGCCTGGTTGGCGAGGGCTTTGGTCTCGGCCAGCTCCGGCTCGAGCGCCGGGGGCGCCGCCGAGCGCGCCGCCTCCAGCCGCAGCAGCAGCCCGGTCAGTGACTGGTTGACCTCGTCGTGGAGGTCGCGGGCGACCCGTGCCCGCTCCTCCTCCTGGGCCTGCAGCGCCGCCGACCCGGCCCGCCGCCGCTCGGCTTCGAGGCGCCGCATCATGCGCAGGAAGGCGAGCTCGATCCGCTCCACCTCCTCGGTCTCGCCGACCCCGTCGATCGAGGTGGGGAGGAGGGAGCCGGGGCGCGAGAGGTCGACCTTCTCCATCTCGCCGATCAGGTCCTCGAGCGGGGCGAAGCGGCGCCGCAGCAGGATCATGTTGACCGTCGCGCCGGCGATCACCGCGAGCGCGGCGAGCGCGACGACCTCGCCGGCCGAGAGCCCGGCGATCAGGCCGGCGACGATCGCGACCGCGCCGAGCAGCACCGCATTGACCACCAGCACCTGGGTGAAGAGGGCCCGTCTGCGCACCTGGCAAGCGTAGGGGCTGTCCCGCGGGGCTTCGGGGGGTGGCCCCTATGGCGGTCTTCAGCTTCTCCCGCGATACTCCGTCGTCCCAATTCCCCACGAGGAGCATCTGAGCGAGATGACCACCACCAAGCATTCGACCCTCAGCGCCACGTTGCGCACCACGATCCTGTTCGCCGCCCTCGGCGGCCTGCTGGTCGTGATCGGTGCGTTGATCGGTGGGGCGCAGGGGGCCTTCGTCTTCCTCGGCATCGCCCTGCTGATCAACCTGGGCTCCTATTTCTTCAGCGACAAACTGGCGCTGGCGGCGAGTCGCGCCAAGCCGATCGACGAAGCGGAAGCGCCGCGGCTCTACCAGATGGTGCGCGAACTGACGACGCGCGCCGGGCTGCCGATGCCGCGCCTCTACATGATCCCCAGCGACCAGCCGAACGCCTTCGCGACCGGGCGCAGCCCGAAGCACTCGGCCGTCGCGGTCACCCGCGGGATCACGAAACTGCTCTCCGAGGACGAGCTGCGCGGCGTGCTCGGCCACGAGCTCACCCATGTCCGCAACCGCGACATCCTGATCCAGTCGGTCGCCTCGGCGATCGGCACGGCGATCACCTGGGTCGCCTACATGCTGCTCTGGGTCGGCGATGACGACAACGGCCCGCTGGGGCTGGTAGCGGCGCTGTCGATGGTGATCCTCGCCCCGATCGCCGCCTCGATCATCCAGCTGGCGATCTCGCGCCAGCGCGAGTACGCGGCCGACGCCGGCGGCGCCGAACTGTGCGGCAACCCGGAGTCGCTGGCGAGCGCTCTGCTGCGCCTCGAGCAGGGCGCCGAAGCGGTGCCGATGAAAGTCAGCCAGGCGGCCGAGCCGCTCTACATCGTCGCCCCGTTCAAGGGCCAAGGGCTGGCCGGTCTTTTCTCCACCCACCCGCCGATCGAGGAGCGGGTCCGCAGGCTTCGTCAGATGCGCCCCAGCATGTAGGGGGCGCCATCCCGAAGGGCTAGGGTCTCGTCCGGTGACCTCAGCCGCGCCACGGCCGTCCCGTCTGGACGACGGCCGTGGCGCTTTTTCGTTCTCACACGGCCCCGGAGAGGGTCGCTATACTTTTTGAAGTAAAAGCTGATCCGATTTAGGGGATTTCAATGGCGACTGGTGCAGGAACCGAGCAGACGCAGGTGATCGAGGAGATCGAACCGTTCGAGGCAGTGCAGGAGATCGAGGGCGGCGGCATCGTCCTGATCGACACGCGCGAGCCGCACGAGTACCAGGAGGCCCATCTGGAGGGCGGCAAGCTGGTGCCGCCGGCGATGCTCGCCGACGAGATCGAGACCGCCGCGCCCGACAAGTCGGCCCGCACGATCCTCTACTGCCGCTCCGGCAACCGCTCCGGCATCGCCGCCGCCCAGATGCAGGCGATGGGCTATACCGACGTCGCCTCCGTCGCCGGCGGGATCATCGCCTGGCAGGAACAGGGGCTGCCGGTGGTAGCCGCCCAGGGCATGACCGCCGAGCAGCGCGAGCGTTACTCCCGTCACACCCTGCTCCCCGAGGTCGGCGTCGACGGCCAGTTGAAGCTGCTGAACTCGAAGGTTCTGCTGCTCGGGGCCGGCGGCCTCGGCGCGCCGACCGCGCTCTACCTGGCCGCCGCCGGCGTCGGCACGATCGGCCTGGTCGACGACGACGTCGTCGACGCCTCCAACCTGCAGCGCCAGGTGATCCACAACACCGAACGCATCGGCATGCCGAAGACGACCTCGGCGCGGATCTTCATCGAACAGCTGAACCCCGATGTCAAGGTGGTCGAGCACAACGGCCGGCTCGACGCGAGCAACATCCTCGAGGTGATGTCCGACTACGACATCGTCGTCGACGGCGCCGACAACTTCCCCACCCGCTACCTGCTGAACGACGCCTCGGTGCGGCTGCGCAAGCCGGTCGTCTCCGCCTCGATCCTCGGCTTCGACGGCCAGATCTCGACCTTCATGCCCTTCGAGGGTCCCTGCTACCGCTGCCTCTACCCGACCCCGCCGCCGGCGGAGCTCGCTCCGAGCTGCTCGGCCAACGGCGTCCTCGGCGTGATGGCCGGGACGATGGGCACGCTGCAGGCCAACGAGGTGATCAAGCTGGTGCTCGGCGCCGGGCAGCCGCTGATCGGCCGCCTGCTCCTCTACGACGCGCTCGGCACCACCTTCACCGAGCTGAAGGTCCGCCGCGATCCCGACTGCCCGATCTGCGGCGAGCACGCTCCCGAGATCCCCGAGTCGGAGATGGGCCAGTTCCCGGACTACGACCTCTTTTGCGCGGGTGCGGGTGGCGACCGCTAGGCGGTCGCCGCTCGTCTAGGATCTCCGCCCGATGGCGACTGTCCGCATCCCACCCGTCCTGCGCCCGAAGACCGGCGGCTCGTCCGAGGTCGACGCGGTGGGCGCCGACGTCGGCGAGGTCCTGCGCGCCCTCACCGAGGCGCATCCGGAAACCTCGGAGCAGCTCTTCGACGCCGAGGGAGAGCTCAACCGCTACGTCAACGTCTACCTGAACGACGAGGACGTGCGCGTGCTGGACGGGCTCAAGACCAGCGTCGCCGACGGCGATACCGTCGTGATTCTCCCCGCCATGGCCGGCGGCACCCGTTAGCTGTTCTTTTTAAGCCTCATAGGCGCATAAGGAACAGCTGGGGAGCTCAGCGCTCCAGGACGAGGCCCAGAAACTGCTTGGTGCGCTCCTCGCGGGGGTTGTCGAGGACCGCCTTCGGGTCGCCCTGCTCGACGACGACGCCGCCGTCCATGAAGACGACCTGGTCGCCGACCTCGCGGGCGAAGCCGATCTCGTGGGTGACGACGAGCATCGTCATCCCTTCGTCGGCGAGCTCGCGCATCGTGTCGAGGACCTCTTTGACGAGCTCGGGGTCGAGCGCCGAGGTGACCTCGTCGAAGAGCATCACGTGTGGTTCCATCGCCAGCGCGCGGGCGATCGCGACCCGCTGCTGCTGACCGCCGGAGAGCGTTTCCGGATACTGGCCGAGGCGGTCGCCGAGGCCGACCCGCTCGAGCAGCGTCCGGCCTTTCTCCTCGGCCTCCGCCTTCGACTTGCCGAGCACCTTGATCGGCGCCAGCGTGACGTTTTCGAGAGCCGTCTTGTGGGGGAAGAGGTTGAACTGCTGGAAGACCATGCCGACCCGCTGGCGGACGAAGTCGAGGTTCCAACTCGACTCGCCGGTCCCTGAGCCCGGGCCCTTGCAGATGTCCTGGCCCTCGAGGAAGATCTCGCCCTCCTCCGGCGGCGCCAACAGGTTGACGCAGCGCAGCAGGGTGCTCTTGCCCGAGCCGCTCGGCCCGAGGATGCAGATCACTTCTCCTCTGGCGACGTCGAGGTCGACGCCTTTCAGCACTTCGAGCTTGCCGAAACGCTTGTGGACGCCCTTCAGCTGGAGCATCGGCTCGGCCATCAGCCGACCTCGATGTGGGCGCCGCGGGTGATCTTCGTCTGGTTGCGTTTGATCAGGATGTCGACCAGGCGCGCGCCCGGCAGGCAGATGAGGAGGAAGAAGAAGGCAGTGAGGATCAGCGCCGAGCTGTTCAGCTGTTCGGCGAGGATTTCGCGACTGACGAGCGTCGACTCGCCGAAGGCGATCACGCTGACCAGCGTCGTGTCCTTCAGGAGGGAGATCAATTCGTTCAGCATCGGCGCCGGGATCTTGGTCACCGCCTGGGGGACGATTATGTGGCGCATCGCCTGCAGGTGGCTCATGCCGAGCGAGCGCGCCGCCTCCATCTGGCCGCGCGGTACCGCTTCGATCCCGGCGCGGTAGACCTCGGCCGTGTAGGCGCCATAGACGAAGACGAGGCCCGCGACGCCATACCAGAAGGGGTCGGACTTGCCGAACCACTCGGGGATGCGGACAGCTTTGGGGATGAAGCTGAGGAAAGGCACCCCGCCGGAGATGATCAGGATGATGATCAGCAGCGGGATCGCCCGCAGGACGTCGATATAGGCGATCGTCAGGAAGCGGACCGGCAGCGTCTTCTTGCCCGGCGTCTGTCGAACGACGGCCAGGACGAGGCCCCAGGCGAGAGCGATGAGCGCCGCCACGAAGAAGATCACCAGGTTCTGGAGGAAGGCTTCCAGGACTTCCCAGAAGTGTTCTCCCATGACGTGGAAGTCGAAGTACTGTTCGAAAAAGACGCTCAAATCTCGCTCCTGATCCTGCGTTTCCCGGTCCTGAAGCAAAGAGGGGGCACCGTCCCCGGCGCCCCCTCCTTTATACGAGTCCTGTCCTGTCGCGCAACTGGGCTACTTGGATTCCGCTTCTTCGATGGCTTCTTCGAGGCCTTCCAGCGGCGGCGCTTCGTGGAACCACTTTTCATAGATCTTGGTGTAGCTGCCATCTTCGATGGCCTGTTCCAGGCCTTCGTTGATCTGTTCGAGCAGTTCGGTCGATTCCTGGGCGACCGCGATCCCGTACGTTTCTTCGGTCGGCACTTTTTCGGCGATTTCGATGCCGCCCAGTTCTTCGACCGCGTTCGCGGCGACCGGGGCATCGATGATCACCGCTTCGACGGTGCCGGCCTTCAGCGCGTTGATCGCGTCGGGGCCTTCCGGGTAGGGACGAAGTTCCCCGGCTTCGGCTTTTTCCTTGCCGAGTTCGAGGCCGGTCGTGCCCTGCTGGGCCGCGACCGTCTTCCCCTTGAGGTCGGAAAGCCCGGTGATCGAGCTGCCTTCCTGGACGACGATCGCCTGTTCGGAGAGGTAGTACGGCAGCGAGAAGGAGACGACCTTTTCGCGTTCTTCGGTGATCGTCGCCGCCGACATCACCGCTTCGAACTTGCCCTGCGCGACGTCGCGGAAGATCGTTTCGAAGGAGGAGTCGATGAATTCAGGTTCGCGGCCGATCTCTTCGCCGATCGCTTCCATCAATTCGACGTCGAAGCCGGTGTAGCTGCCCTTTTTCCCTTGCTCGAACGGGGGATAGGGGATATCGGAGCCGACCGTCAGCTTTTCGCCGCCGCCTCCGCTGCCTTCTTCGCTCGTCGTGCCTTCCGAGCTCGAGCTCGAGCCGCCACCGCCGCATCCCGCCACGACGATCGCCAGGGCTCCCACGAGGAGTACCGCGAGGAAAGCGGCAAACCGCGTCTTGCTGGACAAACCTGCCTCCGATCGGAAAAATTGCTGGACGGGCGCGAACATACACCCGATCCGAGCGGTCGCGTTTGGCCGGCGGTCCAAAGTACCTCGCTACACTTTCTGAAGTAAGGGGCACGGCACGAAGGGGACCGGCACGCGATGGCACCAGATCCAGTCTTGAACAGACCCTGCGGGGGGCGCTTCGACGACGTGGTCGAGTCGATCGGCAACACGCCCCTGGTCGAGCTCTCGCGCCTCTCGCCGAAGCCCGAGGTCCACATCTACGCGAAGCTCGAGGGCCACAACCCGACCGGCTCGGTGAAGGATCGCGTCGCCCGCTCGATGATCGAGAAGGCCGAGGCCGAAGGGGCGATCGAGCCGGGCCAGACGATCCTCGAACCGACCTCCGGCAACACCGGCATCGCGCTGGCGATGATCTGCCGCCGCAAGGGCTACCCGCTGCAGGTGGTGATGCCCGACAACGTCACCGAGGAGCGCACCCAGCTGCTGCGCATGTACGGGGCGGAGATCGTCTACTCCGAGGGGGCGAAGGGCTCCAACGGGGCGGTCGAGGTGGCGCTTGAGCTGGCCGAGCGGCCTGGTTTCTTCATGCCCTACCAGTACGGCAACGAGGCAAACCCGCTCGCCCATTACAACGGCACCGCGGTGGAGATCCTCGAAGAGCTCGACTCGGTCGCCGCCTTCGTCGGTGGGCTCGGCACCGGCGGCACGCTGATGGGCAACGGGCGCCGGCTGAAGGAGGCCGACCCCGACACCCTGGTGGTCGCCGCCGAGCCGATGCAGGGGGAGCTCGTCCAGGGCCTGCGCTCCCTCGACGACGGCTTCATCCCGCCGATCATCGACATCAACCTGCTCGACCGCAAAATCATGGTCTCCAATCGCGACGCGATCGTCTGGACGAAGAAGCTGCTCGAGGAGGAGGGCATCTTCGCCGGCGTCTCCGGCGGCGCCGTCGCCCGCGTCGCCGCCCGCATCGCCGGGGAGCTCGACTCCGGCAACGTCGTCTTCCTGATCCCCGACGATGGCTGGAAGTACCTCTCCTCCGGCATCTACACGAAGCCGCTGGAGGAGATCGAGAACCTCGACTCCACCGTCTGGTGGTAGTCGGCGGCTTCGGTTAGCCTCGCGGGCATGAAGATCTCCCAGGCCCTGGTCGACGAGATGGTCGCGCACGCGCGCGAGGATCTGCCGAACGAGTGCTGCGGGATGGTCGGCGGGAGGGACGGCGCCGCGACGAAGGTGGTGCGGGTCGCCAACGCGGCGGCCAGCCCGCTGCGCTACGAGATGGACCCGCAGGGCCAGTTCGACGCGCTGAAGGAGATCGAGGCGGAGGGCGAGCTGCTCGCGATCTACCACTCGCACACGAAGAGCGCCGCCTATCCGTCGCAGACCGATGTGAACCAGGCGCAGAACTGGCCCGAACCCATCTACGTGATCGTCTCGTTGGCCGACGCCGACAATCCCGACGTGCAGGGCTTCCATCTCGCCGACCTGAAGATCGCCGACGCGGAGCTGGAGGTGGGCTGATGCCGGGGACGACGAAACATCGCGGCGCGCACTCGCGCGGTTCCCATCACGGTGGGGGTGGTCACGGCGACGAGGGCGGCGGCGGTGGCGGCGGGGGAGGCGGCAAGCTGGTCAAGGTCGGCTTCGCCCGCAACCAGGCCGAAGCGGAGATGCTGCAGGCCCTGCTGCTCGAGTCCGGCATCCCGAGCATCCTCAAACGCTCGACCGGCTTCGACAACCCGGACTTCCTCGCCGCCGGCCCGCACGACATCTGGGTGAACAAGGAACACGCCACAGAGGCGCGCGACCTGCTCACCGACACGATGACCGAGAGCGAGGGCGAGGAGCGGGCGGAGCTCGAGGGCGAAGCGCGCCGCCGGGCGCGCGGCGGCGAACCGATCAGCCCGGCCCGGTTGGCGCTCTACGTGGCCGGCGCCTTCGTCGCCGCCGTGATCATCGTCTGGATCGTCTTCCAGATCAGCTGACGCCGGCCGGGCGCGCGATCTCGCGCAGGTGGTCGCGCCAGGCGGCTTCGATGTCGCGGAAGCGGGCGTCGAAGGCGTCTTCGAGGGTGACCGCGGGGCCGCCGGGGAGGAGGCCGTCGACGAGGCGCTCGCAGGCCTCGGGGCCGCGCTCGTTCTCGAGCAGGTCGAAGACCGTGCCGCCGAGGATGACCGCGTCACGGCGCGAGGGCGGGAAGGCGACCCGGGAGCCGCCCCGCAGGCGCAGCAGCACGGCGGCGCGGTAGAGGCCGACCTGGCGGGCGAAGTACTGGGCGCCGCCTTCGACCAGCCAGGCCCAGCGCAGGTAGCGGACGAAGCGGCGCGGCGTCCAGGAGGGCGGCAGGGCCGGGTTGTTGGTGGCGATCACGAGCTGGGCGTAGAGGCGCTCGGCGGTGCCGCGCAGCGCTTCCAGCGAGTCCTCGCCGGCGGCGCGCTTTTCCATGTGGGTGTCGTTGAGGACGTGGAGCTCGGTCTCCATCGGCCAGCCGGCGAGGTAGCGACGTCCCGCCGGCGCCGCCGCCCAGCGGGCGGCGGGCAGGAAAGGGTGGGCGATGGTCAGCGAGGCGGGGTGGGTGTGGATGACGATCGTGACCTCGTCCGGCACCTTCTCGAAGCGGTCTTCGAGGCGGAGCCGCAGCGTCTCCATCCGGTCCAGGGTGCGGTCCGCGAAGCCCGCGTCCTCGGAGTCGTGCCGAGCGGTGAAGCTCAGCGACTCCGTTTCAACCCAACTCATCTAAGCGAGTCTAACTCTGCGCATTTCAGCGTCCTCGGTCGCTCACGTGCAGAGCACGCTTCGCTCCCTGCGTCCTTGAACTGCTTGGTTAGACGCGCTTAGCGCTTAGACCAGAGCCGGCTCGGCGGCACCACATACTTCGCGTATCTCCTGGCGAGCGCGATCGAACTCCTCGTCGGCCATCACCGGCGTGCCCTCGAAGGGCAGGTCGCGGTCGATCTCGACCCAGGAGCGGCAGCCGTGGTACTCGTCGCGGACCCGCACGGTGACCGGGCGAGGGATGCGGTGGACCCGCAGCAGCAGGATGTGAAGGGGGTGACGACGCTTCCAGGCGAGCCGCTTCTCGGCGTAGTCCGGCGTCCAGATGTAGAACGGCGAGAGGCAGTCGAGCGTGCGCCGGTCGTTGATCGTGACGTGGTCGGTCACTTCGGCCCAGGCGCGCAGCCGCACGCGGTCCGGCTGGGGGATGCCACCGTCCTGGATCAGCGCCTTGGGCGGCGGCTCTTCGTCGGGCCAGACGCCCTCCTCGAGCGCGCGGCGCAGCTCCGGGTGATGGGAGTCCCGGACCAGGTCGTTCCGCTGGTGGTCGAAGGTCGGATAGAGGAAGAACCGCTCGTGCTCCAGTTCGAAGTGCTTGTTCTCCTCGCGAATTCCGCCCTTGCGCAGGGTGAGCAGCTGCTCACCCTCGGCGAGGGCGCGGACCGTTACAGCCCATTCCTTGAGAGCGATTGGCATTTGAAATCAGTACCTGGGGGAGGTCGTGTTCAGTAATTGGGGATCGGGCGCGATTACCGGGCCGTGGGAGGCCGTTGTGCCCGACCGGGGCTGCGCATTCTAGGGAAGAGCGCGCGAAATACCAAATGTCCGATGACGAAATTTAAGGATGGCCGTGGCCGCCACCGCCCGGCGTCTCGATCCGCAAACGGCTTCCGGGAGCCAGATCCCCCTCGCTCTTGGCGGGCAATGAACTTCCGTCCAGGAAGTTCTTCCCGGGTAGCCCGTCGGTTCCGCCATCCCGTCCCCGGGGCGCCCGTCGTCGCCGCTCGGTGAGCAGGGTGAAGCGCATCGGGGCGAGCGCCTCCAGTTCGCGGATGAGGCCGTCGCCCCCGCGGTGGGCGCCCTCGCCGCCGGAGCCGCGGCGGATCGACAGCTCGCGCACGCGCAGCGGGAACTCGGTCTCGAGCGCCTCGACCGGGGTGTTCAGCGTGTTCGACATCGCCACGTGGATCGCGCTCGGGCCGGGGGCGTCGGGGCAGGCGCCCTGGCCGCCGCCGAGCGTCTCGTAGTAGGTGAAGTCGTCGCCCGCGAGGGTCAGGTTGTTCATCGTCCCCTGGCCCTGGGCGGGGACCGGGCGGGCGCCGCCGAGCGCCGCGATCACCAGGTCGGCGACCCGGCTCGAGGTCTCGACGTTGCCGGCGACGACCGCGGCGGGCGACTCGGCGTTCAGCAGGCAGCCGCGCGGGGCGCGGACCTCGATCGGGCGGTGGGCGCCGGCACAGGGCGGCGCGTCGGGGTCGGTGAGGACGCGGACGGCGAAGTAGGCGGCCGATTCGGTCACCGACAGCGGGCAGTTGAGATTGCCGTCGACCTGGGGGTCGGTACCCGCGAAGTCGAGCCGCAGGGTGTCGCCGTCGATCGTCGCCTCGACCCGTAGCCGGACGTCGCGCTCGTTGCCGTCGGGAGAGTCGTCTTCGAGGATGTCCTCGGCCGCATAGCTACCGTCGGGGAGGGCCGCCAGGGCGGTGCGGGTGCGGCGCTCGGCGTAGGCGAGGATCTCGTCCATCCCCTCGCGCAGGCCGGCGGCGCCGTGGCGCGCGGCGAGCTCCGCCAGCCGCAGTCGCCCGACCCGGTTGGCGGATTGCTGGGCGCGAAGATCCGCGAGGCGCCGGCGCGGGTTGCGCATCTGTGCGACGAGGCGCTCGAGCGCCTCGTCGTCGGCTCGGGTCGGCGCGATCACGACGCCCTCTTCCTCGAGGCGACGGGAGAAGGCGGGCATCGATCCGGGGGTCGGGCCGCCGACATCGGCGTGGTGGGCGCGCGAGGCGGCGAAGCCGAAGAGCCCACGGTCGACGAAGACGGGGGAGACGAGGGTGATGTCGGGCAGGTGAGTGCCGCCGCGGTAGGGGTCGTTGAGGATCCATTCGACCTCCGGCTCGTGGTCCTCGTCGAGCACGGCGGCGACCGCGGCGGGCATCGAGCCGAGGTGGACGGGGATGTGCTCGGCCTGCATCACCAGCTCGCCGCGGGCGTCGAAGAGCGCGGTCGAGCAGTCGTGACGCTCCTTGATGTTGGCCGAATAGGCCGAGCGAATGAGCGTCGCGCCCATCTCCTCGGTGGTGGCGCGGAGGGCGCCGATGAGGACTTGGAGGGTGATCGGGTCGATCGTCATCGGGTGGGTTCCTCCGGGGCTCGGGCGGCGGGGGCCCCGGGTGGTCCTTCTCTCACGAACTGCGGGGAGGTTCGTTCAGGACCACCCGGACCCCCCGCCGGCGTGCTTCCGGTGCGCTCCGCGACGATCGTCCCGAACTCGTCGACGTGCGCTTGCCAGCCTGGGGGCAGCACGAAGGTGGCCTCTGGAAGCTCATAGATGAAAGGGCCGGAAGCTCTACGGCCGGGTTCGGGCTCGCCGCGCAGGACGGGGGTCTCCAGCCATTCACCGTCGAAGTGGACGGGGCGTGAGCTTTCTGTGACGCCTTCGTGAAGGGGAGTTGGGGATGTCCCGAACGAACCTCCCCGCTGTTCGTGAGAGAGGGACATCCCCAACTCCCCTCCCGCACCGTCCACGACAAGAGCCAGTTGGATGTCGACCAAAACCACTTCACCGTCAGGGTCGCGGTGGCCGTAGCGCTCTTCGTGCGTCTGCTCGAAGCGGGCGATGAGGTCGGCGGGGTCGGGCTCGGGATCGCCGGGGATCGGCAGCTCGAAGGCCTGACCGGCGTAGCGCATCCCGTAGACCACCTCGGCGTGGGCGCCCTCCAGCCCCGTCTCGGCGGCCGAGCGCATCTCGGCGACCACGGCGGCGATCGGCCCGGCGGCGAGATCGGCGCCGGAGAGCATCACCGTGCGGGCGGTGTCGCGCCGACGGTCCGAGGCGCAGAGGCCGAGGGCGGAGAGGACGCCGCCCGCGCGTGGGCAGAGCAGGCGGCCGATGCCGAGCTCCGCGGCGATCGCCGCCGCGTGCATCGGCCCGGCGCCGCCGAACGGCAGCAGGGCGAAGCGGCGCGGGTCGACGCCGCGCTCGACGGTGACGACGCGGAGCGCTCGCACCATCTCCTGGTCGGCGACGCGGACGATCCCGGCGGCGGTCTCCGGCGGGTCGAGTCCCAGTTCCGCCGCGAGCGTGCCGATCGCCCGCTCCGCCGCCGCGGCGTCGAGCGCGACGCCTCCCGCCAGGGTCGATTCGGCGGCGAGGTTGCCAAGCAGCAGGTTGGCGTCGGTCACGGTCGGCTCGGTACCGCCGCGCCCGTAGCAGGCGGGCCCCGGCACGGCACCCGCCGAGCGCGGGCCGACCCGCAGGGCGCCACCGGCGTCGCGCCAGGCGACCGAGCCGCCGCCGGCACCGACCGTGTGGACGTCGACGGTCGGCAGCTGGATCGGCCGGCCGTCGATCGTCCGCGAGTCGGTGCGGCGCACGGCGCCGTCCTCGACCACGCAGACGTCGCAGGAGGTCCCGCCCATGTCGAAGCCGAGCGCGTTGCCGTCGCCGGAGAGGCGGGCGAGGAGGCCCGCCCCGACCGCGCCACCCGCCGGGCCGGAGAGGACGCTCCAGGCGCCGGCCCGCGCCGCCTCCTCGACCGGGGCGACGCCGCCGGAGGAGAGCATCACCTGCGGCGCCGGGAGTCCTGCGCTCGCGGTCGCTTCCGTAAGCGCGCCCAGATAACGGCCGAGTAGCGGCGAGAGGTAGGCGTCGATCGCGGTGGTCGAGGCGCGCTCGTACTCGCGGAAGCGGGGGAGGACCTCGTGCGAGGCGGAGACGTGGAGGTCGGGAAGGTGTTCGCGCAGGTGCGCGGCGAGGCGGCGCTCGTGGGTCGGGTCGAGGTAGGAGAAGAGGAGGCAGATCGCCACCGACTCGGCGCCGCCCGCGGCGAGCGCCGCGGCGAGCCGCTCCGGCTCCCCCTCGCCGAGGGGCTCGACGATCCCCTCCGGCCCGGTCCGCTCGGCCGCCTCCAGCTTCAGGTCCGCGGCGACCAGCGGCGCCGGCTTCGGCGCGCAGAGGTGGTAGAGGGCCGGCCGGTCCTGGCGGGCGATCTCGAGCAGGTCGGCGAAGCCGCGGGTGGCGATCAGCGCGGTGCGGGCGCCCCGTTCCTCGAGCAGCGCGTTGGTGCCGACCGTCATCCCGTGGGAGAGCTGCTCGACGTCGCCGGGCTCGGCGCCCGCCACGGCGAGCACCGCATCGATCGCCGCCATCACCCCCTCGGACTCCGTGCCCGGCGTGGTCGGCACCTTGGCCGTGTGGACGGCGCCGTCGTCGAGGAGGACCGCGTCGGTGAAGGTCCCGCCGACGTCGACCCCGAGGAGCATGGCCTACTCCCAGGCCTCGCGGCGGATCGAGCCGTCGGGGCCGGCGACGACGTGGACGCCGTCGAGCGCCGGGTCGGTCGCCGGGCAGTCGGTGCGCAGGTGGGGGCCGCGCGACTCCTGTCGCTCCAGGGCGTTGCGGGCGATCGCCTTCGCCAGCGGATAGGGGTCGGGGATCAAGGCCGCCAGGTCGGTCGGGTTGCGGAGCGGCCCGGCGAGCCGCCAGACCGCGTCGCGGGTGTCGCGGGTCGGCGGCGTGAAACGCCAGTCGGGCTCCGCCGGGCGGGCCCCCGACGCGGGCTCGTCGAGTGCCGCCCGCGCCGCCCGGCCGCCGAAGACGAAGCACTCGCTGAGCGAATTGGAGGCGAGGCGGTTGGCGCCGTGGAGGCCGGTGCAGGAGCACTCGCCGACCGCGTAGAGCCCGGGGAGGGAGGAGCGCCCGTCGAGGTCGACCGCGATCCCGCCCATCGTGTAATGGGCGGCGGGGGCGACCGGGACCGGCTCGGTGCGCGGGTCCAGCCCGGCCTCGGCCAGCGAGGCGAAGATGTTGGGGAAGCGGGCCGGGTCGATCGCCCGCAGATCGAGGTGGACACAGGTCGAGCCCTCCTCGCGCAATTTGGCGAGGACCGCGGCGCTCACCTCGTCGCGCGGGGCGAGCTCGTCGGTGAAGCGCTCGCCCGTGGCGTCGAGCAGCTCGGCGCCCTCGCCGCGGATCGCCTCGGTGATCAGGACGCCGTCGAAGCGGGTGTCGGGGAGGGAGAGCGCGGTCGGGTGGAACTGGCAGAACTCGAGGTCGGCGAGGTCGGCGCCCGCCGCCGCGGCGAAGACCGGCCCGGCGCCGATCGCCCCGCGCGGGTTCGTCGTCCGCCGCCACAGCGCCGCGGTCCCGCCGGTCGCCAGCACGGTCGCCCGCGAGCCGAGCGCGCCGGCGTCGGTGATCACCCCGTGGCAGCGCGTGCCATCCGACCAGAGGGCGGTCGCCGAGGTCCGCTCGCGGACCTCGATGCGGGTGTCGGCGGCGACCATCGTCGCCAGCTTCGAGGTGATCTCGCGGCCGGTCTGGCTGCCGCCGGAGTGGACGATGCGGCGCGCCGAGTGGCCGCCCTCGAGGCCGAGCGCAAGTCGCCCCTCCTGGTCGAGGTCGAATTCGACGCCGCGCGCCTGCAGGTCGCGGACCGCGGCGGGCGCCTCGGCGACGAGGACGCGCACCGCGGCGGGACGGCAGAGGCCGCGGCCGGCGGCGATCGTGTCCTCGGCGTGCAGCGCGGGCGAGTCACCCGGTTCGAGCGCCGCGGCGAGCCCGCCCTGCGCCCAGAAGCTGGCGCTTTCCGACAGCGGCGTGCGCGAGACCACGCAGACCCGGCCGCCCTGCTCGGCGGCTCGCAGCGCGGTCCAGAGGCCGGCCGCGCCGCCGCCGACGACGGCGACGTCGTACTCGGCCACCGCGGCTATCTCTACCCGCCCTCCCGGCGGATCTGGTCGATCCGCTCGCGCAGCCAGGCGGCGGCGCCTTCGCGGGCGCGGGCGCGCTCGGCCGTCACGGCTCTCTCGGCCTCCTCGGCGCGACGCTCGGCGGCGTTGATCCGCTCCTCGGCGGCGTCGGTCTCGGTCTCGATCTCACCGAGGCGGTTTTCGGCGCCGGCGATCGCCCGCTCTTTCGCCTCGCGCTCCCGTTGCAGCTCTTCCTCGTGCTTCAGCTCGAGCGCCTTGCGGTCGCGGTCGGCCTCGGCGCGCGCGCTCTCGAGGTCTGCCTCCAGCGCCTTGATCTCGGCCTCGGCGCGTTTTTCGGCAGCCGCGGCGGCCTCGGCGGCGGCCGCGAGCGTCCGCTCGGCCTCGCCGATCCGTGCCTCCACTCCGCCTGCCGCGGCGCCCGGGGTCTCGTCGCTATTCATGGCAAATGCGCTCCGTGCTCAAGCGCCCAATCTAAACGGGGGAGGCGGTCATGTGGCGATAGACGGCGATCACACGTTCCGCCATCGGCCCGGCGGCGAGGGTGGCGGCGCGGCCGGCGCCGGCTACACGGGGGTCGCCGGCGTCCAGGTGGGGCCGGGCGACGGCCGCCCAGATCTCCGGGTCGAAGGGGGCACAGATGCAGCCCGCGATGCCGCCGAGGAGGTAGGGGGCGACGCCGACCGGCGTGGAGAGGACGGGGACGTCACAGGCGAGCGCCTCGATCGCGACCATGCCGAAGCCCTCGTAGTCGGAGGTGACGAGGACGGCGTCGGCGGCGTTGATCCAGGTCGCCATCGCCTCGGGCTCGATCGAGCCGCCGGTCAGGAGCTCGGCACCTGCCGCGGCGGCGAGCGCCGCGGCGCGATCGTGGCGCTTCTCCGGCCGGGCCGGGTCGGCGGGGAAGAGGAGGTAGCGGCCGTCGGGGTCGAGGCCGAGCGCCGCGCGGGCGGCGGCGCGCGAGGTGGGGGCGAAGCGGCCGAGCTCGGGACCGCAGGGGAGGACGGCGGCGCCGGGCACGGCGGGGAGGCCGGGCCGGTCGTCCTCCGCGGCGAAGAGGGCGCGGGAGACGGCGGTGACGAGGTCGACACGCCAGGCCAGTCGGCGGGAGAGGGGACCGACGACCGGGTGGCGCACGTCGGTGCCGTGGAAGGTGACGACGAGCGGGCGGGCGCCGGCGAGGTGGGCGACCCAGCCGGCGAGGCCGTAGTGGGCGTGGACGAGGTCGAAGCGCTCGCGACGGAGCAGCGCCCGCAGCCGGCGGGTCGCGGGAATGTAGTTGCGGCTGCCGCGGGGGAAGGCGAATTCCTCGACCTCGACGCCGCGGGCGCGGATCTCGGCGACCTGGTCGCGGACCCAGCGGCCGCGCTGTGGCGCGGACTCGTCGGGCACGAAGTTGGTGACGACGAGGACTCGCATCGCGGCAGGTTATCCCGGGTTTGCACCGTTTCTGTGCTTGAGTCCAGGCGATGGGCGCGGGGAAGTCAACTGTTCTGGTCGTCGCGGTGGCCTGCCTGGCGCTCGCCGTCGGTGGGGTCGGGGCGGCTGGTGCGTCGCAGCCGGCCGGGCCTTCGGTCTCCTTCCGCGAAGAAGCCGCTGCGGCGCGCCGCTTCTGGACGTCGGCGCGGATGGAGGCGGCGCGGCCGGTCGAAGGGACAGGGCCCGCCGCCCACGCCTCGGCGCTCAATCCGGTGCTGACCGCGACCTCGGAAACGATCGAGGACCCGACCGAACCGCAGTACCGTGTCAACGGCGCGATCTTCATCAACGAAGGCGGCGGCTACGGGCGCTGCTCGGGGACCTCGGTCGTCTCACCGAACAAGAGCGTCGTGATCACCGCCGGCCACTGCGTCTACGACGACGGGATCTGGTCGACGGGCAAGTGGGTCTTCGTCCCCGGCTATCACCACGGCGAACGGCCCTTCGGCACCTTCACCGCCCACTGGCTGGGGACGACGCCCGCCTGGCACGGGCACGAAAACGAGAACTTCGACGTCGGCGCGGCGGTGGTCGGGCGCAACGAAAAGGGGCAGACGCTGGCGGCGGCGGTCGGGGCGGATCGGGTGGCGACGGGACTCTCCCCGAACCAGACCTTCGATGCCTTCGGCTATCCGGTCGAACATCCCTTCAACGGCGGCACGCTGCAGGTCTGCCGCTCGGCGACCTATGAGGGGCACGACTTCGGCTCGTTCTTCGAACCGGGCCCGCTCGACCTGGCGATCAGCTGCGACGACAGCGCCGGCGGCTCCGGCGGCGGCTGGGTGATCGAAGGCGATGTCGTGAACGGCGTCACCACCTACGGCTATCCGGAGGACCCGTTCACCAACTTCGGCCCGTACTTCGGTCGAGACGTCGCCCACCTCTACACGCGGGCGAAGCGGGTCCGATGAGCCGCCCCCGCAACCCCCGGTGCGTTCGCAGTTCTGGTCGCATAGCGACCAGAACTGCGAACGCACTCTTCGTGGCGGTCTCGCTGGCGATGATCGGGGCCGGGGCGCTCGCCTCGGCGGCGCTCGCCGACGGGGGCGGGGGTGGGCACCGGATCGAAGTCGAACCACGCTTCGAGCTGGTCGGCTCGCACGGCTATCGGCTGCTGGTCTCGGCGCGGGAAGCGACGGTGACGATCGGGGTGGCGCGGGCGGGCAACACCCAGGGGGCCGGGACCTCGACCACCTATGTCGCCCGTGGCACCTCGGGGCCGAATGGGATCCACGCGAACTTCCGTCAGTTCGGTCGCATCGACGTCACCTTCCATCCCACCGCACCTGCCGCCCGCGGATTGCCGCCCGACTGCTTCGGCGGGACGACCGGAGCGGCGACGATCCCCGGCTACTTCACCGGCAAGATCGACTTCGAGGGCCAGGGCGGCTACACCGCGGTCCGCTCGCATCGGGTCCGCGGCGATGAGGTCCTGCCGCCGACCGAACAGTGCCCGTTGGTGGCGGGCGGCGCCAACCCGCTGCTCGAAGACCCGGCCGTCGAGCTGCCCCCCGCCGACACCCGGATGAGCCTCTACGCCGCGGACAAGTCCGGTACGGGTGGTCTCTTCTTCGATGCCTGGCGGGCCGGCAGGACCGACTTCGTCGCCGAACAGTTCGGCACCGTCGGCCGAATCGGCCTGCTCAGCATCGCCTATGCGATCGGGCCGCGGTCGAGCTTCACCTCCGACCCGCAGGTCAGCCACGGCAAGATCCACCCGCCAAGGCCGTTCAGAGGCTCGGCGATCCTGCGCCGCGGCCCCGACGGCAAGCGCTCCTGGACCGGCTCCCTCACCGCCTCCTTCCCCGGTGAGGCGCCGGTGTCCCTGACCGGCACCCGCTTCCACACCTCTCTTTCCCGCAACTTCCCCTAGCGCCGCCGGCCGTCACGCAATCGGCACGTGCGCGTCTTGTTCGGTGCGCATTTGAGGCCGAGCATCGGTCCCGCCAAACGAGGAAGGGAGATCGATGTTCTACGCAATCCTGGGCTACCTGCACGCCGCCCTGTGGCGGGCCGAGCTCGCCGTGACGCGGCGGGTGCGGGCGATCCACGCCCTCGCCGGGGAGCGCGGCCAGGGGACGGTCGAGTACGTCGGCCTGATCCTCCTGGTCTCGCTGTTGATGGTCGGGATGGTCGCCGCGATGAAGGGGTTCAACGGCAAACAGGGCACCGAGCTCGCCGATGTGATCGTCGACAAGATCAAGGAAGCGGTCGACAAGGTCACCTTCAAATGAGGGTGGCCCTCGGCCCCTGGGGCGCCCGGCGCCGGCACATGGGTGTCCGCCGGGCGCGCGCCCGCGTCGCGTGAAAGACTCGCGCCGATGGCGACCGCCTCCCGCAGCTACGACCGCGCCCCGGCCGATATCCGGCCGGTGACGATCGACCCCGGCTTCGTCGAAAGCGCCGACGGCTCGGCGCTGATCTCGGTCGGGCGGACGCGGGTGATCTGCACCGCCTCGGTCTCCGAGCAGGTGCCGCGTTGGATGATGGGGCGGGGCAAAGGCTGGGTTACCGCCGAGTACGCGATGCTGCCCGCCTCGACCGGCGAGCGCAAGCAGCGCGATGTCTCGAAGGGCAGGCAGGATGGCCGCGGGGTGGAGATCCAGCGGCTGATCGGCCGCAGCCTGCGGGTGGTCGTCGACTTCAAGGCGCTCGGCGAACGGAGCGTCTACGTGGACTGCGACGTGCTCGAAGCCGATGGCGGCACGCGCTGCGCCTCGATCACCGGCGGCTTCGTGGCACTGAAGCTGGCCTTCCAGCGGCTGCTCGACCGCAAGCTGATCGAGACGATGCCGCTGACCGGCTCGGTGGCGGCGGTCAGCGTCGGCATGGTCGACGGGCGCGCGCTCTGCGATCTCGACTACAACGAGGACTCGCGGGCCGAGGTCGACGCCAACGTGGTGATGACCGGCGAGGGTGGCCTGGTCGAGGTGCAGGCGACGGCCGAGCGGACACCGCTCTCACGCGCCTCCTTGGACGAGCTGCTCGGCCTCGCCGAGGGCGGCATCGCCCGCCTGCGAGAGGTCCAGGAGCGGGTCGCGCCCTGAGCCGGGCGGCGCGATGATCCTCGCGACCTCGAACCTCCACAAGGTGGGGGAGATGCGCGAGCTGCTGCCCGGGGTCGAGCTGGAGCCGCTGCCCGCCGGTTACGAGTCCCCGGTCGAGGACGGTGACAGCTTCGAGGCCAACGCGCTGATCAAGGCGCGCGCCGCGCACGCCGCACTCGGCGGGGCGGTGATCGCCGACGACTCCGGGATCGAGGCCTATGACCTCGGCGGGGCGCCGGGGATCTACTCGGCCCGCTACGCGGGGGAGGGGGCGAGCGACGGCGACAACCTCGACAAGTTGCTGCGCGAGGTCGACGCCGCCGACGGCGACCGCCGCGCCGCCTACGTCTGCGTCCTCGCTCTGATCGACGCCGACGGCACCGAGCACGTCTTCGAAGCGACTTGCGCCGGCTCCCTCCTCCGCGAGCGCCGCGGCAGCGGCGGCTTCGGCTACGACCCGATCTTCGTCCCCGACGACACCGGCCCGGAGGACCGGCGCACGATGTCGGAGCTGAGCGCGGCCGAGAAGAACGCGATCAGCCACCGCGGCCGCGCCGCCCGCCTCCTTCTGGCGCACCTCGCGAGTTAGCTGTTCCTTATGCGCCTGAGAGGCGCATAAGGAACAGCCGGCGGGGGGTCAGGCCGGGGGCAGCAGGTTCACGGCCGCCGCCGCACCCACCGCGAAGACGGTGATCGTGTAGCCGGTGTAGCCGCTGATCGCGAAGAGGATCGCGGCGATCAGACAGACGACGACGACGGTGAGCCAGGACGCTCGGGCGAGGGGCACGGTCGGTATCTTCGCCTAAGTGCCCGACGCCGCAGCGACAGCCCCCGCACCGGCGGACGCCGAGGCCGCTCTCGCCTTCCTCACCGAGATGTCCCCCGACCTGCGCGGCGGCGCGATCCTGACCGCCGACGGGACCGTCCTCGCCGCCTCCGGCGAGGCCACCGCCTGGGCCGAGGAGGCGGTCGACCTGCTGCGGGTCGCCGACGCCGCCGGCGAGGAGCCGGTCGAACAGCTCCACGTCGCCACCCAGGCGGGCGAGGTCTTCGCCCTGCGCCACGCGGGGCTCGCCGCGGTGGTCGTCACCGAGCGCTTCGCGCTCTCCTCGATCACCTTCTTCGACATGCGCGCCGCCCTGCGCGAGTTGGCGGCGAAGAGCGACTGATGCCGCCCAAGCCGCACCGCGTCCTGCTCGACCGGGTCTCCGGCTACGCCGACGAGGCCGCCGCCTACATGCGCCGCCGCCGCATCCAGCGCAAGCCGTTCGCCCGCCTCTACTACGCCGAGGGTCGCGCCACCGAGCTGCCCGCCGACTCGACCGCGGGCGCCGAGCTATTCGTCGCCGCCGGCGCGGTCATCGACCTGACCCGCAGGAGCCGTCTCGGCGGCCGGAGCCGCGAAGCGTGACCGAGTTGCTCGACCAGGAGGTCGCCGCCCGCGTCCTCTCGCGCGCGCTCGCCAACGGCGGTCGCTTCGCCGAGGTCTTCGCGGAACGGCGCGGCGGGCTGACGATGGCGATCGACGAGGGCCGGATCGAGTCGGTGCAGTCGGGCGCCGAGGGGGGCGCCGGGGTGCGGGTCGTCGACGGCGCCACCACCTACTTCGCCCACGTCGACGGCCTCGACCCGGCCGAGCTCGAGCGGGCCGCCGACGAGGCCGCCTCGGCGCTCCGCGCGGGCCGCACCGAGCCCGCCCCGCTCACTTCCCGCCCGGTCACCCCGGTGCCGATCGCGGTCGCTCCCGAGGACGTGCCCGCCGCCCGCAAGGCGGAGCTCCTGCGCGAGCTCGACCAACGTGGCCGTGGCATGGGCGGGGAGATCGCCCAGTTCACCGCCTCCTACGCCGAGGCCCGCCGCGTCGTCACGATCGCCAACTCCGACGGCCTCTTCACCGGCGACGACCGCACCCGCACCCGGATCGGCGCCCAGGTGGTCGCCCGCCGCGGCGAGAAGGTGGAGACCGGGTCCGAGACGCTCGGCGCCCACCGCGGCTTCGAGCTGCTCGAAGACGATCCCAGCCTGATCGCCGAGCAGGCTGCCCAGAAGGCGCTCACCCTGCTCGACTCGCGCCCGGCCCCCTCCGGCTCGATGCCGGTGGTCGTCGGCGGCGGCTTCGGCGGCGTCCTCTTCCACGAGATGACCGGCCACGGCCTCGAGGTCGACCACATCCACAAGGGTGCCTCGGTCTATATCGGCAAGCTCGGCGAGCTGGTCGCCCAGCCGCTCCTGAGCGCCTACGACGACGGTCGCCTGCCCAACGAGTGGGGCTCGGACGCGATCGACGACGAGGGCCGGCCGACGCAGAAAACCAGGCTGATCGAGGACGGTCGACTCGTCTCCTACATCTACGACCATCTCGGCGCCGAGCGCGACGGGGTCGCCTCGACCGGCAACGGCCGCCGCGAGAGCTTCCGTCACCTGCCGATCCCGCGCATGACCAACACCTACATCGCGCCCGGCGCGGCGACCCCGGAGGCGATCATCGAGGACACCAAGAACGGCTTCTACGCAGTGTCTTTCGGCGGCGGCCAGGTCGACCCGGCGACCGGCGACTTCGTCTTCGGGGTCTCCGAGGGCTACCTGATCGAGGACGGCAAGGTGACCAGTCCCTGCACCGGCGCGACCCTGATCGGCAACTGCCTCGACGCGCTGGCCGCGATCGATGCGCTCGGCGACGACTTCTTCAACAAGACCGGGATCTGCGGCAAGGGTGGACAGCACGTCCCGGTCGGGGTGGGTCAGGGGCACGTGCGGGTGGCGAAGATGACGGTGGGAGGGACGCAGCTATGAGCGAGCTGCCGAACGTGGAGCTCTCGCCGGCCGCGGCGCGCGCGGTCGAGGCGGCCCTCGGCGCCGGCGCGAGCGCCGCCGAGGCCTACGCCGGCCGCGACACCGGCCGCGAGGTGCGCGTCCACGGCGGCGAGGTCGAGAGCCTCACCGCCGCGACCCAGACCGGGATCGGGATCCGCGCCTGGGACGGCCATCGGGTCGGTTACGCCTACGGGACCGACCTCTCCGAGGCCGGGGTCGCGACGCTCGCCGCCCGCGCCGCCGAGATGGCCGCGGTCGCCGACGAGGACGAGTTCGCGGCGCCGCCCGCGCCCGCCGAGATCGAGGCGATCGCCGGCCTCGATGATCCGAGCGTCGGCAAGTGGTCCGCGGGCCAGGTCGCCGACCTGGCGCTGACCGTCGAGCGCACCGCGCTCGCCGCCGACGAGCGTGTGGTCGGCGTCGAGACCGCCGTCTACGCCGACTCCACCGATCAGGTCGCGATCGCCTCCTCGACCGGGATCGCCGCCTCCTATGAGACCTCCAGCTGCTTCGCCTACCTGCAGGCGCTCGCCGAGGGGGAGTCGGGCCGCGAGACCGGCCTCGGCTTCGGCCTCGCCCGCGGCCCCGCCGACCTCGACCCGGAGGCGATCGGTGCCGAGGGGGCCGAGCGTGCCGTATCGATGATCGGTGCCGGCAAGCCCGCCTCACGCTCCTGCCCGGTCGTCCTCGACCCGACCGTCGCCGCCAGCTTCGCCGGCCTGATCGGCGGCGCGCTCGGCGCCCGCGCCGTGCAGCGCGGCCGCTCGCCCTTCGCCGGCCGGCTCGGCGAGGAGGTCGCCTCGACCACCTTCGCCCTCCACGACGACGGCCGCGATCCGGCGGGCGCCGCCTCGGCCCCCTTCGACGGCGAGGGCGTGCCCCGCCGTCGCACCGCGCTGATCGAGGGCGGCGCCCTGCGCAGTTACCTCTACGACACCTACACGGCCAACCGCGAGGGCGCCGCCTCGACCGGCTCGGCCTCGCGCGCGGGCTATCGCTCGCTGCCCTCGGTCTCGGCCTCGAACCTGGTGGTCGCCGCCGGCGACCTCTCGACCGAGGCGCTGCTCGCCGAGGCGGGGGAGGGGGTCTTCGTCACCGATGTCGCCGGCCTCCACTCGGGCGTCAACCCGGTCACCGGGGTCTTCTCGGTCGGCGCCTCGGGCCGGGTCATCCGCGGCGGCGCCCTGGCCGAGCCGATCCGCGAGTTCACGATCGCCGGCGAGCTGGTGGCGATGCTGCGAGCGGTCGCCGCGGCGGGCTCCGAGACCCGCTGGGTGCCCTTCGGCGGGTCGGTCTCGACCCCGCCCCTCCTGGTCTCCGAGCTCTCCGTCAGCGGCACCTGAACGGACCGATAATCGACTGCTCAGGGCCACTTTTGGCTTCCGGCGCGGGTTGCCGCCGACCGGCGTTGTTAGATTGCGGCTCATCTTCAACCCCGAGGAGGAATCTCGACGTGACCAAGGCTGAGTTTCTGGACCAACTCGCAGGAGACGACCGGCTGGGCAGCAAAAAAGCGGCAAGCGACGCTGTCGACGCCGTCCTCGACGCGATCACCGGCGCCCTGGCGGCAGGCGACGAGGTCAGCTTCACCGGCTTCGGCAAATTCCACGTCGCCGAGCGTGGCCCGCGTCAGGGTGTGAACCCGCGCACCGGTGAGCGGATCACGATCCCGGGCGGCAAGGTGCCGCGCTTCTCCGCCGGCTCCGCCCTGAAGACCAAAGTCAAGGGCTGAGGCTGACCTGAGCCCGAAGTTCGCCGACCGGCTGACGGCGCTCGTCGAAGAGCGCCGCAGCCAGGTTTGCCTCGGCCTCGACCCCGATCCCGCGCAGCTTCTGCCGGGGATCGCGGTCGAGGCCGAGGGCGACGGCGATCCGGCGATTCTCGCCGGTCGTGCCGTCGCCGCCCACTGCCGTGAGCTGATCGAGCGGGTCGGCCCGCACTGCGTCGCCGTCAAGCCGCAGCTGGCCTGCTTCGAACGCCTCGGGCCGCCGGGCTGGGAGGCCCTCGCCGCCGCCCGCGAGGCCGCCCGCGAGGCGGGCCTCATCTTCCTCGCCGACGGCAAGCGCGGCGACGTCCCGATCACCGCCGCCGCCTACGCGCAGGCGCTGGTCGGCTCGACGCCGACCCCCTGGGGCGACGTGTCGGGTCTCGGCGCCGATGCCTTCACCGCGAACCCGCTGCTCGGTCGCGACGCGCTGGAGCCGCTGGTCGTGGCCTGCGAGGCGGTCGACGCCGGGATGTTCGTCCTCGTCCGCACCAGCAACGCGGGCGCCGCCGACCTGATGGACGTGCCCGCGCCGCAGGCGCCGCTGCACGAGCGTCTGGCGGCGCTCGTCGACGAACTCGCCCCGCGCCTCCTCGGCGACGGTGGTCTCAGCGGCCTCGGCGCCGTCGTCGGTGCCACCGAGCCCGAGCACATCGTGCGCCTCCGCGAACTGATGCCACGCTCGGTCTTCCTCCTGCCCGGGGTCGGCGCCCAGGGCGGACGGCCGGAGCTGCTCGGTGCCGCCTTCGCTCCCGGTCCGGCCGCGGCGATCGTCTCCTCCTCGCGTGGGATCAGCGGCGCGCCCGACCCGGCCACCGCCGCCGAGGAGCTGCGGGCGAGCCTCTGGGAGATCTCGGGCGCCTGATCGGAAAAGCCCGGTATTTGCGCAGATCGTCGCTACGATGCCGGCCCGAACCGGCGCCGACGGCGCCGTCCGAGATCCCGTCCGATGAAGAGAACGCGCAAGTGGATAGCGAGGTTCGTGGCGCTCGCCGCGCTCGCCGCGGCGGTGATCGCGGTGATCGTCGTCGCCTCCAACACCGACCTGCACTCGAACTCGCACGACAAGGGCAGGCAGACGGTCCAGAAGGAAACGCAGAAGAAGCCGCGCACGAAGGCGAAGAAGTACGTCGTGCAGAGCGGCGACACGCTCACCTCGATCGCCGCGAAGACGGGCATCCCGGTGGCCGAAATCATGGCCCTGAACCCGGAAGTCGACCCGCAGATCCTGATCGCGGGCGAGACCCTGAAGCTGCAGAAGTGAGCCGGCGCCGAGTCGGCGTCCTCCTCGCGGTCCTGTTGGCGCTGGTCTTCTGCGCGGGCGCCCAGGCCAAGCCCCGGAAGCACCATTCGCCCGGTCCCCGGATCCTCGCCAAGTCCTGGGCGTTGATCGACGGACGCACCGGCGAAGTGCTGACCTCGCACGCCGGCGACGAACGGCGGCTGGTCGCCTCGACGACCAAGCTGATGACCGCCTACGTCGCGATGAAGGACCTGCCGCTGGGAAAGATCGTCGAAGCCCAGCCCTTCGAATACGAATTCGGCGACTCGGTGATGGGCCTCGAAGCGGGCGAGAAGATCAGCGTCCGCGACCTGCTCTACGGGCTGATCCTCTTGAGCGCCGGCGACGCCGCCCACACGCTGGCGATCGAGGCGGCGGGAACGGTGAAGAAGTTCGTCGGCCGGATGAACCGCTACGCGGCGGCGCTGGGCCTCACCAACACGCACTTCGAGAACCCGATCGGGCTCGACTCGCCGACCAACTACTCGAGCGCCCTCGACCTCGCGGCGCTGACCGAGGAACTGCTGAAGATCCCGGCCTTCGCCAAGATCGCCGACTCGCGCGAAGCGGTGCTGCGCAGCGTCCACCCGCACCAGCGCATCCACTCGATCAACGAGCTGCTCGAAATGGCGCCCTGGGTGACCGGGGTGAAGACCGGCCACACCTGGAAGGCGGGCTACGTGCTGGTCGGCTCGGGCTCGCGGCACGGGATCCGGCTGATCTCGGTGGCGATCGACGCGCCGACCGACGAAACCCGCTTCTCCGACAACCTCGAACTGCTCGAATGGGGCTTCCGGCAGTACCACCGGGTCAAGGTGCTCCGCCAGGGCCAGGAACTGGCGAGCCCTTCGATCCGCTGCTCCGGCGGCGAACTGCCACTCCTCGTCGCCCACCCGCTGAAGGTTGGCCTGCGCGACGGCCAGAAGCCCGCGGTCGAAGTCGACGCGCCGCGCAAGGTGACCGGTCCGATCCGGCGCGGCGCCCGGCTCGGGACGGCAACCGTCACCGTCGACGGGCTGCGCGCGGGCACCGTGGCGCTGGTCGCGAGTCGCTCGATCCCTGCTGCGAGCGCCTTCGACAAGGTCCGCGGCTTCGTCGGGGAACATCTCCTCGACCTCGCGATCGCGGCGTGCGCGATACTGCTTGCAGCGATCCTTTTCGGGCGGACCGTCCGCCGAATCCGAAATCGAAAGCGGGTGCAGTAAGAGGTGATCCTGACGGTGACGCTGAACGCGGCGATCGATCGCACCGTCGCGGTTCCGAACTTTCGTCTCGGCCGACGCCATCGCGCGGTCGAGAGCCGCACCGTGGCGGGCGGCAAGGGGATCAACGTGGCGCGGGCCTTGAATCTGCTCGGCCGGCCGGTGATCGCCGCCGGCTTCGTCGGCGGCCCGTCCGGTGCCCGCGTGCTCGAAGAGCTGCAGGACGAGTCGGTGCTGAGCGACTTCATCGAGATCGCCGCCGAGACGCGGATCAACCTGGCCGTGGTCGACCCGACCTCAGGCGACCAGACCGAGATCAACGAGCGCGGCCCGGCCGTCTCCGCCGAGGAGACGAAGCGGCTCTTCGATCGGATCGGCTACCTGGCGGGCGGCACGCAGATCTGCGTGCTGGCGGGCTCGTTGCCGCCCGGCGCCGGCGACGACCTCTACGCGCGGCTGATCGGCGACCTGCGCCGGCGCGGTGTGCCGGTGGTGCTCGACGCCGAGGGCGAGGCGATGCTCGCCGGGGTGCGGGCGGGGGCGGCGATGGTGACGCCGAACGAGCGCGAGGCCGAGGAGCTGGTCGGCCAGGAGTTCGCCGACGGCACCGACCTGGCGACCGGGCTGCTGGAGCTGGTCCGGCTCGGTGCCGAGGAGGCGGCGATCACCCGGCCCGCGGGCTGCGTCGCGGCAGTCGGTCCGCCCGGCGAGCGAAGCCTCCTGGAGGTCCACACCGAGCCGCTCGAGCCGGTCTCCACGGTCGGCTCGGGGGACGCCTTCGTCGCGGGATACGTCGCCGCCCGCTACGAGGGCCGCAGCGAGCGCGACTGCCTCGCCTACGGGGTCGCCTGCGGTGCCGAGTCGACCCAGCACTTCGGCGCCGGCTTCGTCGACCGCAACCAGGTCGAGCGCCTGCTCGGCGGCGTCTCCGTGCACGATTTGGAGGTCCCGGCCGAAGTGTAGTCTGGCTAGTTCAACGCCAGCCCTGGAGGTAGCCAACTTGGAAATCGAAATCGGCCGCGGAAAGAAAGGGCGGCGCGCCTACGGATTCGACGACGTAGCGATCGTTCCTTCGCGCCGCACGCGGGACCCCGACGACATCGACATCACCTGGACCCTCGGTCCCTACCGCTTCGACCTGCCGCTGCTCGCCTCCGCGATGGACGGCGTGGTCAGCCCGGAGACCGCGGCGCTGACCAACAAGCTCGGCGGCCTCGGCGTCCTCAACCTGGAGGGCATCTGGAGCCGTTTCGAGAACGCCGAAGAGAAGCTCGAGGCGATCTCCGCCGCGCCCAAGCACGAAGCGACGCGGATCATGCAGGGGATCTACGAGGAGCCGGTGAAGCCGGAGCTGATCGCCAGGCGGGTCGAGGAAATCAAGGCGACCGGCGCGGTCGTCTGCGGTTCGCTGACCCCGCAGAAAGTGCGCGACTACTACGAGGTGGCGATCGAGGCGGGCCTCGACATCCTCGTCATCCAGGGCACGGTGATCTCGGCCGAACATGTCTCGACCACGGTCGAGCCGCTGAACCTGAAGGAGTTCATCGCCGAAGTGCCGGTGCCGACGATCGTCGGCGGCTGCGCCTCCTACTCGACCGGCCTGCACCTGATGCGGACCGGCGCGGTCGGCGTCCTGGTCGGGGTCGGCCCGGGCGCCGCCTGCACCACCCGCGGCGTGCTCGGGATCGGCGTCCCACAGGCGACGGCGATCGCCGACGTGGCGGCCGCCCGCGCCCAGCACATGCTGGAGACCGGCGAGTACGTGAACGTGATCGCCGACGGCGGCATGCGGACCGGCGGCGACGTCTCGAAGGCGATCGCGATGGGCGCCGACGCAGTGATGATCGGCTCGCCGCTCGCCCGCGCCAAAGAGGCCCCGGGTCGCGGCTTCCATTGGGGGATGGCGACGTTCCATCCCTCGCTGCCGCGCGGCACCCGCGTCTCGACCAAGCAGGACGGCACGATGGAGCAGATCCTGCTCGGCCCGGCCGAGGAGAACGACGGCACCTTCAACCTGATGGGGGCGCTGAAAACCTCGATGGCGACGTGCGGCTACGAGGACATCCGCAGCTTCCAAAGGGCCGAGGTCATGGTTGCCCCCGCTCTCATGAGCGAGGGCAAGAAGCTGCAAAATGAGCAACACGTTGGCATGGGCTCTAATGGCCGTGCCGCTGTAAGTGCAGGGGTGGCCGTATCGGATGACTAGTGGTTCCGACGCGCTCCGGCCGGCGGGTCCTGTCGTCGCAGGGGACCCCCCATGTCCTCCGGTAGCTAAAGCTTCCTCGGACATGGGTCCCCCTACGACGCCACCCGCCGGAGGGGCCACGGAGGAGGTACTGGTGCTCGATTTCGGGGGGCAGTACTCGCAACTGATTGCCCGAAGGATCCGGGAGTGCGGGGTCTTTGCCGAGCTGCTGCCGGCCTCCGTGGACGTCGAGAAGGTCCGGGCGCGGGCGCCGAAGGCGTTGATCCTCAGCGGCGGGCCGGCTTCCGTCTACGAAGATGGGGCTCCCGCGTTTCCGACGCAGCTCCTGGACCTCGACATCCCGATGCTGGGGATCTGTTACGGGATGCAGGCGATGGCGCTGGCGCTCGGAGGGAAGGTCGAAGGGGCCGAGGCGGGGGAGTTCGGGCGGACCGAGCTGGCGCTGAGGGACGGGGGCGGCAGGTTGCTCGGCGGGTTGCCGGAGGAGCAGAGCTGCTGGATGAGCCATCGCGACGTGGTCCGCGAGGCGCCCCAGGGGTTCGACGCGCTGGCGAGCTCGCCGAGCTCGCCGGTCGCCGCCTACGAGATGACCGACCGCGGCCTCTACGGCATCCAGTTCCACCCCGAGGTCGTCCACACGCCTTATGGGACCGAGATCCTCACCCGCTTCCTGCGCGACGTCGCCGGCTGCACCGAACAGTGGAGCGCCGCCTCGGTGATCGAAGAACAGGTGAAGAAGATCCGCGCCCAGGTCGGCGAGGGCAGGGTGATCTGCGGGCTCTCCGGCGGCGTCGACTCCTCGGTCGCGGCGCTCCTCGTCCACAGGGCGGTGGGGGAGAGGCTGACCTGCATCTACGTCGACCACGGGATGATGCGGCTGAACGAGTCCGAGCAGGTGGTCGAGACCTTCTCCCAGTTCGGCATCCCGCTGATCGCGGTCGACGCCGAGGAGCGCTTCCTCGCCAGGCTGGCCGGGGTCGACGAGCCGGAGCTCAAGCGCAAGATCATCGGCGAGGAGTTCATCCGCGTCTTCGAGGAGGAGGCCTCGAAGCTCGACGACATCGGCTACCTCGTGCAGGGGACGCTCTACTCCGACGTGATCGAGTCGGGCGGCTCCGACCACGCGGCGACGATCAAGTCCCACCACAACGTCGGCGGGTTGCCCGAGGACTTCGACTTCGAGCTGGTCGAGCCGTTGCGGATGCTCTTCAAGGACGAGGTGCGCGCGGTCGGCGCCGAGCTCGGGCTGCCCGAGCGGATGGTCTGGCGCCAGCCCTTCCCCGGCCCGGGGCTGGCGATCCGGATCGTCGGCGGCGAGGTCAACCGCGAGCGGCTCGACATCCTGCGCGCCGCCGACGCGATCCTCCAGGAGGAGATCCGCGCCGCCGAGATGTACCGGCAGCTGTGGCAGTCCTTCTGCGTGCTGCCGGTGGTCCGCTCGGTCGGCGTCCAGGGCGACGGGCGCACCTACGCCTATCCGATCGTGATCCGCGCCGTCACCTCCGACGACGCGATGACCGCCGACTGGGCCCGCCTGCCCTATGACCTGTTGGAGCGCGTCTCCAACCGGATCATCAACGAGATCCGCGGCGTCAACCGCTGCGCCCTGGATATTTCGTCAAAGCCGCCGGCGACTATCGAGTGGGAGTGACCGAGGCGGCGTGGGGCGCCTCCACGCCGCCTCAGGTGGCGGGGGTCTCGACCTCGCCGTCGAAGACCTTCAACGGCACCACTTCGTCCTCGAAGACGGCGTTGATCTCCAGTCGGGCCCCGAGCGCCCCGACGAAGTCGGCGAGCGTCTCCAGGTAGGGGTTTTCGCTCCGCTCCATCCGCGAGACGTTGGCCTGGCTCGTGTCGAGGATCTTCGCCAGGCCGGCCTGGGTCTGTTTGCGCCGTTCGCGCAGTTCGTTCAGCCGCAGCGCGGCGTCGATCGCTGCCGCCCCAGCGTCGATACTGGCTGCCACCTCGGGGTCTTTGCGCAGCTCGTCGCTCAGCTCTTTGAACGGTCTGGTTTCGCCATCGGCCCATTCATCCTTATCGACCATCTTCAGGTGCTCCCTTCTCGATGTGTGCGAGATGCGCGTCGTAGATCCTGTCCGCCTTCGCGATCATCTGGCGGTAGAAGCGCTTGGCTTTTCCCGCCTTGTCACCGCCGATCAACAACGCTGCCTTCCGTTGCGGGTCGAAGGCGAAAAAGACTCGAAGAGTCTGGCTCGATCGCAACTCCTTCATGTTGGCGTGCCGCGAGCCGCTGACCGTGTCGATCAAGGGACGCCCGGCGTTCGGACCTGCTTCTTCCAGCTTTTGGATGGACTGGGCTATTTGCCTTCTTTCGGGCCCGCCTAGCGTCTCCCACCATTCGTCGAACTCCTTCGCGCGCTCCGTCGCCCACAGCACATGGCAGACATAGCGCGGAAATTGTACAACGTAGACGTTGTTACAAAGGTTCTACGAAGACGTGACAGTTACGGCACGATCCGCGGGCGGCTGGACCACCGGCGGGTCGTCGGCGCCCGGCCGGTCGCGCTGCGTCCAGACGAACCAGACAGCGCCGACGATCGTCAGGACGATCGCCACCCAGAAGTTCAGCCGCTGGCCGAGGATGTGGTGGGCCGGGTCGACCCGCAGGCTCTCCTCGAAGATGCGGAAGGCCGAGTAGCCCGCGACGTAGAGGGCGAAGAGGCCGGGGGGACGGATCTTGCGGTGATGTCCGAGCCAGACCAGGAAGGCGGCCAGGGCCAGGTTCCAGATGATCTCGTAGAGGAAGGTGGGCTGGAAGGTGGCGTAGTGGAGGTAGCCCTCGGGGCGATGTTCGGGGGAGATCTGGAGGCCCCAGGGGAGGCTGGTCGGCCCGCCGAAGAGCTCCTGGTTGAAGTAGTTGCCGACCCGGCCGATCGCCTGGGCGACGAGCAGGGCGGGGGCGGTCGCGTCCATGAAGGCGGGGACCGAGACCCCCTCGCGGTGGACGCGCCAGACGCCGACCGCGGCGCCCGCCGCGATCCCTCCCCAGATCCCGAGGCCACCGTCCCAGATCGCGATCGGCCCGTACCAGGTGTGGGGCATTTCGCCGAAGCTCGTGATGTCGAAGTAGAGGCGACCGCCGATCAGGCCGGCCGGGAAGGCCCAGATCGCCACCCGCAGAGGCAGGTCGGGGTCGCCGCCGAGCGCCCGCCAGCGGCGCCGCACGATCAACACCGCGGCGGTGACCGCCAGCGCGTACATCAGTCCGTAGGCGTGGATCTCGAACGGCCCGACGCCGATCCCCGGTTGCGAGGGGCTGGGGATCGACGCGATCGAGGAGGTCACGGCAGCGAAACCTAACGGCGGGCGATCGGAGCCGACGTCTCCAGATGGTAACGAGAACAATTCTCATTATTGTGTAGGCTGCGCGACGCGACCGCCCGGTCGCCCAGTCCCATCGATCAAGGAGCCCGCATGTCCCGGCCAGTCCACCCGAACGCCCCGCGCCTCGTCGCCGTCTTCTCCCTGCTCGCAATCCTCGCGGCGCTCGGGGTCGCCGGCTGCGGTGGCGGCTCCCACGCCGACGCGAGCGCGGAAGGCAAGATCGCCGCGGTCGGGGCCGAGAACGAGTACGCGAACGTGATCGAACAGATCGGCGGCAGGTACGTCGACGCGAGCGCGATCGAGAGCGACCCGAACACCGATCCACACACCTTCGAGGCGAGCGCCAGCGTCGCCCAGCAGGTCGCCGGCGCCGACGTCGTCGTCCAGAACGGCCTCGGCTATGACACCTACATGGAAAAGATCGAGTCGGCCTCGCCGAGCTCGGGGCGCAAGGTGATCGACGTCCAGGAACTGCTCGGCCTCCCCGATTCCACCCCCAATCCGCACCTCTGGTACAAGCCGACGACGATGCTGGCGGTCGCCAGGCGGTTGGCCGCCGACTTCGGCGAACTGCAGCCCGCGCACAAGGCCTATTTCGAGGCCAACCTGCGGAAGTTCGAAGCCTCGCTGCGGCCCTGGCTGGAAGGGCTCGAAGAATTCAGCAAGAAGTTCCCCGGTGCGGCCGTCGCGACGACCGAGCCCGTCGCCGACTACATGCTGGAAGCTGCGGGGATCGAGAACCTGACCCCGTTCACCATGCAGGCCGACATCATGAACGACGCCGATCCGGCCCCCCAGGCCGTCGCCCTGCAGGAAAGCTTCTTCAGCGAGAAGAAGGCCGACGCCTTCGTCTACAACCAGCAGGTGACCGACTCGATCACCGAAAAGTTCCTCGCCTCGGCGGCCGACAACGGCGTGCCGGTGGTCGGCGTCTACGAGACGATGCCGACCGGCTACACCTACCAGCGCTGGATGGAGGCCGAGCTGAAGGCGCTCGAAGAAGCCGTCGCGAACGGGAAGTCGACGGAAGAGCTCTAGGTGGATGGGGGTGCGACCAGCGAGGCGGTCCTCTCGGTCGAGGAGCTCGGCGTGCGGATCGCCGGGCGCCAGGTCCTCGACCGGGTCGACTTCGCGATCGCGCCCGGCGAGTTCACCGGCCTGATCGGCTCCAACGGGGCCGGCAAGACGACCCTCTTCCGGGCGATCCTCGGGCTGCAGGCGGCGAGCGAAGGACGGATCCTGGTCGGCGGCCGGCCGCGCTCGCCGCGCACCGACACGATCGGCTACGTGCCGCAGAAGTTCCTGCTCGACCCCGATCTGCCGCTGCGCGGCCGCGATCTCGTCGGGCTCGGCCTCGACGCGCGCCGCCTCGGCTTCTCCTTCGGCCGGCGTCGCCGGCGCGAGCTGGTCGAGGAGATGCTCGCCGCGGTCGGCGCCGAGTCGTTCGCGGACACCCGCGTCGGTCGGCTCTCGGGCGGTGAGCAGCAACGCATCCTGATCGCCCACGCGTTGATCTCCGGGCCGCGTCTGCTGCTCGCCGACGAGCCGCTCGCCAACCTCGATCTGCGCAGCTCCCAGGAGGTGGTCTCACTGCTGGCCCGGGTCTGCCGTGAGCGCGGCGTCGCTGTGCTGATCTCCGCCCACGAGATCAACCCGCTGCTGCCGGTGATGGACCGGATCGTCTACCTGGCCGCCGGCCGGGCGGCGAGCGGCACGAGTCAGGAGGTCATCCGGCCGGACGTGCTCAGTCGCCTGTACGGTCACCACGTCGACGTGATCGACGTCCACGGCCGGGTGCTGATCGTCGCCGGGGCGGGAGACGACGCCGACCTCGGCGGCTGCGAGGAGACGGTCCGCCACCCCGAGGTGATCCAGTGAGCCCGGCCGCCTTCCTCGGCCCGGTCTTCGCGCCGGGCTTCTTCGACAACGAAGCCGTCCACGTGGCGCTGACGATCGGCGCGGCGGTGGCGATCGTCACCGGCGTGGTCGGCGTCTTCACGGTGATGCGGGGGCAGTCGTTCGCCGGCGAGGCGCTCGGCGACATCGGCACCACCGGCGGTTCGGCGGCGGCGCTGGTCGGGGCCGGCCCGCTGGCCGGGTTCGTCGCGGTCGACGTGCTCGCCGCCGCGGCGATGGAGCTGGTCGGCGTCCAGCGCGTGCGCGGTCGCGACCTGGCGACCGGGATCGTGCTCGGCGCCGCGATCGGCCTCGCCGCCCTCTTCCTCTACCTCGATACGACCCAGGGAACCGGCGGCAGCTCCACGGTGACGATCCTCTTCGGCTCGATCTTCGCGATCTCGAGCTCGACGATCCCCGCCGTGGTGGTGTTGGCGGCGCTCGCCGTGGCGATGATCGCCGCCCTCTACCGGCCCCTGCTGCTGAGCACCGTCAGCCCCGAGATGGCGGCGGCGCGGGGGATCCCGGTGCGCCTGGTCGGTGCCCTCTATCTGCTGGCCCTGGCCTTGGCGACCGCTCTCGCCGCGATCACGATCGGGACGATCCTCAGCACGGCGCTTCTGATCGGGCCCGCGGCGGCGGCGCTGCGGCTGACCCGACGGCCGCTGCGGGCGATGCTGACGGCGGTCGGGATCGGGATCGCCGCGACCTGGATCGGCGTCCTCCTCGCCTACGACAGCTATCACTGGCCACCCCAGGGTCACGGCTGGCCGGTCAGCTTCTTCGTCGTCACCCTGGTCTTCGTCATCTACCTGCTGAGCGGCGTCGTCGAGTGGCGACGAGAGAGAGGTTCCTGACCGTGTTCAGCGGCTTCATGGTCAATGCCTGGGAGGTCTCCGGCATCGTCGCCGTGGTCGCCGGGGTGGTCGGCTTCTTCACCGTCCTGCGCGGCTCCGCCTTCGCCGCCCACGCGATCCCCAACGGCTCCTTCGCGGGCGCCGCCGGAGCGTCGCTGGTCGGGGTCGGCACCCTGTTCGGGCTCGGCGTCTTCGCCTTCATCGGTGCCCTCGGGATCGGCCTGCTCGGCCGCCGCGGCCGTCACGACGCGGTCACCGCGCTGATGCTGGTGATGATGCTCGCCCTCGGCGCCCTATTCGTCAGCCTCGGCGAACAGTACGCGCCCGAGGTCTACTCGCTGCTCTTCGGCGAGGTCCTCGGCGTCAGCTCCGATGCGGTGGCGCCGACCTTGATCCTGGGGATCGTCTGCATCGCCGCGATCGGCGTCCTCTACCGGCCGCTGATGCTCTCCTCGGCGCTGCCCGAGGTCGGCGAGGCGCGCGGGATCGGCAGCTTCGCGATCGAGCTCGCCTTCCTCGGCGTGCTGGCGCTGGCGACGGCGATGACGGTGCCGGTGGTCGGCACGCTGCTGATCTTCAGCCTGATGATCGGCCCCCCCGCGGCAGCGCGCTCGCTGACCGACCGTCCCGGCGTCGCGATGGCCCTCTCGGTCGTGCTCGCGCTGGCGATCGTCTGGTCAGCGATCGCCGCGTCCTTCGAAACCGACTGGCCGGTCGGTTTCTTCGTCGGCACCGGAAGCGCCACCGTCTACGTGCTGGCGCGGCTCTGGCAGGTGGGACGGGAGCGATACGGACGGCGCCGGGTTCTAGGATCGATGGCATGAACACCGTCGCCGCCGAAACCTGGGAAGAGAGCGCGCTCGCGGCCCTGCGGCGGGCCGGGTACCGTCGCGGTGGGGCCCGCACCACCGTGATCGAGGCGCTGGCCCGCCACGACTGCGCGGTCACCGCCCTCGACCTCGAGGAGGAGCTGCGGAGCGGCGAGGCAGGCGTCGGTCGGGCCAGCGTCTACCGCGCCCTCGAGCAGCTCGAGCAGCTCGGCCTCGTGCAGCGGATCGAGGTCTGCCGCGGCACCGCCGGCTTCGAGCGCGTCGATCCCACCGGCCACCACCATCACCACGCGATCTGCCGCGACTGCGGCCGGATGGTCCCCTTCGAGGACCCGAGCCTGGAGCGCGCCCTCGACCAGGTCGCCGGAGCGATGAGCTTCGACGTCACCGAGCACGACGTCGTCTTGCGCGGCACCTGCGATCGCTGCGCGCGCTGAGCGATCTGGCTATCATTCCCCGGCCGCGTGGGCGATGCCCCGCGCTTTTTTATGACCGATACCGCGATGAAGACCTTTGTGGCGACAGCCGAGAACCGCCGGCGCGACTGGTACGTCGTCGATGCCGAGGGGCAGACCCTGGGCCGGCTGGCGACGCAGATCGCCGACGCGCTGCGGGGCAAGCGCAAGCCGACCTACACGCCGCATGTCGACACCGGCGACTTCATCGTCGTCGTCAACGCGGAGAAGATCCGGGTCACCGGCGACAAGCTGGCGCAGAAGACCTACTGGCGCCACAGCGGCTACCCGGGCGGGATCAAGTCACGCAGCCTTGCCGAGATGCTCGAGCGGCGTCCCGAGGAAGTGATCCGCAAGGCCGTCAAGGGCATGCTGCCGCGCAACCGCCTCGCCCGCCAACAGCTGACCAAGCTGAAGGTCTACGCCGGCCCCGAGCACCCGCACGAGGCCCAGCAGCCGAAACCGATGGAGATCCAGCGATAGATGTCTGACGAGACGAACGAGACTTCCGAGCAGCAGCCGGTCGACGAGACCGCCGCCGAGAGCACCGAGGCCGCGCCGGTCGCCGAGGAGCAGGTCGAGCCGACCGCCGAGGAGCAGCCCGCTCCCGAGCCCGAGCCTGCCGCCGAGGAGCAGCAGGCCGCTCCCGAGCCCGCCCCGGTCGCCAAAGAGGAGAAGAAAGACGTCATCCCGGGTGCCGACCTGGAGCCGATCGCGGTCGAGCCCGAGGCTCCCGAGCTGTCGGCCGAGGAGCGCGCCCGGCTCGAGGCCGAGGAAGAGGAGAAAGCCCGCCGCGAGGCCGAGTTGGCCGCCGCCGAAACCGAGTCGCAGGTCGCCGACCGCGCCCCGGCCAAGATGGAGAGTGGCGCCCGCTTCATCGCCACCGGCAAGCGCAAGCGCTCGATCGCCCGCGTCATCCTGCTGCCCGGCGACGGCAAGTTCACCGTCAACGACCGCAGCCTCGAGGAGTTCTTCCCGCGTCCCCTGCATCAGACGATGGCCCGCCAGCCGCTCACCGTCTCCGGCTACGAGGGCAACGTCGACGTCCGCGTCCGTGTCCACGGCGGCGGCATCTCCGGCCAGGCCGGGGCGGTCCGCCACGGCATCGCCCGGGCGCTGACCGAGATCGACGCCGAGCTGCGCGGCGACCTCAAGCGCCGCGGCTTCCTCACCCGCGACGCCCGGGTCAAGGAGCGCCGCAAGGCCGGCTTCAAGAAGGCCCGCAAGAAGCCGCAGTTCAGCAAGCGCTGAGCGCCGCTCCTCCTTCCGCACCTCCCGCATTAGGCTCTTCCAGGTGGCTGCCGCGAGCAGGAAGTTGTTCGGGACCGATGGCGTCCGCGGCGAGGCGGGCACCTTCCTCACCGCCGAGCTGGCGACCGCGCTCGGGCGCGCGGCGACCGCTTCGCTGGACGCCCCCCGCCCCCAGGTCCTGATCGTCCGCGACACCCGCGAGTCGGGGCCGATGCTGGAGGCTGCACTGGCCGCCGGGATCGCCGCGGCGGGCGGTGACGCGCTGCTCGCCGGCGTCCTGCCGACCCCGGCGGCGGCGATCCTCGTCCGCCGCCTCGGTCTCGACCTGGCGGCGGTCGTCTCCGCCTCCCACAACCCCTTCCGCGACAACGGGATCAAGTTCTTCTCCGCGAAAGGGACCAAGCTCCCCGATGAGGTCGAGGTGCGGATCGAGTCGCTGCTCGAGGGCGGCGGTCCGCCTCCCGCCGATGAGCCGGGGCGGATCGAGGAGCTGAACGGCGGCGAGGACGACTACCTCCGTGAGCTCGCCGCCGCCTTCCCGATCGACCTTTCCGGCCGCAAGGTGATGCTCGACTGCGCCCACGGCGCCGCCTACCGGGTCGCGCCGCGGATCTTCGCCCGGCTGGGCGCCGAGGTCGAGGCGATCGGCATTGAGCCCGACGGCCGCAACATCAACGACGGCGTCGGCTCGACCCACGTCGAGGCCCTCGCCGCCCGGGTCGCCGCCTCCGACACCGCCGAGATAGGCTTCGCCTTCGACGGTGACAGCGACCGGGTGCTCGCCGTCGACGCCGCCGGGCGCGTCCACGACGGCGACGAGCTGATCGCCATCGCCGCCCGCGGGCTCGCCTCGCGCGGCGAGCTGGGCGGCGGCGTGGTGGTCACGGTGATGACGAATTTCGGCTTCCACCAGGCGATGGGGGAGGCCGGGATCGAGGTCGCGACCACCCAGGTCGGCGACCGCTACGTGATCGACGAGATGCTCCGCCGCGAGTGGCGACTGGGGGGCGAGCAGTCCGGGCACATCATCGCCTCCGACATCGTCGCGACCGGCGACGGGATCGCCGCCGCGCTCCTCACCATGCGCGAGCTGGGCGGCTCGGCGCTCGCCGATGCGCCCGCGATGGAGAAGCTGCCGCAGCGGCTGGTCAACGTCGAGGTCGCCGACCGCGACGGCCTCGCCGGGGCGGTGGCGGTCTGGGACGCGGTGGCCGAGGAGAGCACCGCGCTCGAGGGCCGTGGCCGCGTGCTCCTCCGCCCCTCCGGCACCGAGCCGCTGGTCCGTGTGATGGTCGAGGCGCCCGCCGCCGACGAGGCCGACGCGGTCTGCGACCGCCTGGTCGCGCTGGTCCGCGCCGAGCTGAGCTGAACGCCGCAGGGGGTGCTTCCGATCTTACGGGGTCATATGCCCCCGTAAGATCGGAAGGGCGCGCCCTCTAAGCTGTCTCGCCTCCTATGTGCGGCATCGTCGGATACGTGGGCGGCAGATCCTGCGAGGAGCTCCTCCTCCAGGGTCTCGAAAAGCTCGAATACCGGGGCTATGACTCGGCCGGGATCAGCCTGGTCGAGGACGGCCGGGTCGACTCCGTGCACGCGGTCGGCAACCTCGCCAACCTGCGCGCCGCGATCGAGCGCGATACCAACGGCAACGGCGCGGCGACCGCGGAGACCGGCATCGCCCACACCCGCTGGGCGACCCACGGCCGGGTCACCGAGGAGAACGCCCACCCGCACGACGACAGCTCCGGCAAGGTCCATATCGTCCTCAACGGGATCGTCGAGAACCACGCCGAGCTGCGCCGCCGGCTGACCGGCGAAGGCGAGGAGTTCACCTCCGAGACCGACGCCGAGGTGGTCGCCCACCTGATCGCCCACCACTACGACGGCGACCTCGCCGCCGCCACCCGCGCCGCCTACGCCGAGCTGCGCGGCCACTACGCCTTCGTCGCCATGCACGCCGACGAGCCCCGGCGCCTGCTCGGCGCCCGCAAGGAGTGCCCGCTGGTCGCCGGGGTCGGCGAGGGGGAGACCTTCCTCGCCTCGGCGATCCCCGCCTTCCTCGCCGACACCCGCGTCGCGATGCCGATCGAAAACGGCGAGATCGTCGAAATCGAAGCCGACGGGGTGCGGGTCACCGACACCGACGGCAACCCGATCGAGCGCGCCCCCGAAGAGGTCACCTGGGACGCCGAAGCGGCCGAGAAGCAGGGCTACGAGACCTTCATGCTGAAGGAGATCCACGAACAGGCCGACGCCGTCGCCGAGACGATCACCGACCGCCTGCCCGAGGTGGACGGGGTCGACCTCTCCGACGTCGACCTCGCCGACGAGTTCCTCGCGGGCGTCGGGCGGATCGTGATCGTCGCCTGCGGGACGAGTTACCACGCCGGCCTGGTCGGGCGCTACGCGATCGAGGAGTGGGCGCGGGTGCCGGTGGAAATGGACATCGCCTCCGAGTACCGCTACCGCAACCCGGTGGTCGGGCCGGAGGACCTGGTCATCGGCATCACCCAGTCGGGCGAGACCGCGGACACCCTGGCGGCGATGCGCCTCGCCCGCGAGGCGGGCGCCAAGGTCCTCGCGATCACCAACATCATGGGCAGCCAGGCGACCCGCGATGCCGACGCCGTCCTCTACACCCGCGCCGGGCTCGAGATCGGTGTCGCCGCGACCAAGACCTTCCTCGCCCAGGTGGCGGTGATGTACCTGCTGGGGCTGCGGATCGCGCAGCTGCGCGGCACGCTCCCGCCGCAGCGGATCCGCGAGCTGGTCGCCGAGCTGAAGGCGCTGCCGACGAAGATCGACGAGACGCTCGAGGCCGTCGAGGGGCCGGTGCGGGCCGTCGCCGAGAAGCACGCCGACGGCGAGTTCTTCCTCTACCTCGGTCGCCACATCGGCCTGCCGGTCTGCCTCGAGGGGGCGCTGAAGCTGAAGGAGATCTCCTACATCCCGACCGACGCCTACGCGGCGGGGGAGATGAAGCACGGCCCGATCGCGCTGCTCGACGAGTCGACCCCGGTGGTCTGCATCGCCACCGACAGCCCGGTGCTGGAGAAGGTGCTCTCCAACGTCGAGGAGGTAAGGGCCCGCGGCGCGCAGACGATCGCGATCGCCACCGCGGGCTCGGAGCGCCCCGGCGAGGTCGCCGACGCCGTCATCGAGATCGCCGCGACCGACTGGATCCTGCAGCCGATCCTCGCCGTCCTGCCGCTCCAGCTCTTCGCCTACGACGTCGCCAAAGCGCGCGGCCTGAACGTCGATCAGCCGCGCAATCTGGCCAAGACGGTCACCGTCGAGTAGGAAATTCGTCACGGTTCAGTGTTCCGATCCGCGTCCCGGCCTGGTATGAACTCGGCATGCCCGCATCCCTGAAGCTCAGCGTCCTTGTCCTCGCGGCCGTTCTGGCCGCCGCGATCGCCGTCGCCGGCTGCGGCGGATCGAGTGGCGGGGGTGGGGAACCGGCGAGCCTGGCTCCCGAAAGGGCGCCGGTCTATCTCGAAGTCGATCTCGGGCCGGAAGCCAAGACGAGCGAAGAACTGAACGAACTCACGCACAACGTCCTCGGGATCGAAAACGTCGGCTCGTTCATCGTCGAAGAGCTCGAGCAGCAGGCGCTCGGCGAAGGTCAGAGCTTCAGCTACCAGGAAGAAGTCGAACCGTGGCTGGGCGAAAAGGCCGGGATGTACCTGACCGGCTACGACGGCGACGAATTCGAGGGCTACGGGATCGCGATCGAAACGAAGAACGCGGGCGAAGCCGAAGAATTCCTCGAAAAGCGCGTCGAATCCGGCGGTGAAGCGCCCGAAGAAGGCGAATTCGAAGGCGTCACCTATTACGTCGATCCGGAAGACGAATCGGTGATCGGCGTGATCGGCGACTACCTCGCCTTCGGCCAGACCAAGGCCGACTTCGAAGAAATGGTGAAGGTCTCCGAAGCCGACGAAGGGCTGGGCGGATCGGAAAGGTTCACGAAGACGATGGAAAGCGTCGAAAGCGGCGCGCTCGGCTCCGTGTATGTCGACATCGGCGCCCTGATCGAAGAAGCCAAAGGCCTGATCTCGGCGGAAACCGAAGCCTTCTTCGACCTCGTCCAGATCGAACCGAAGCACGCGACCGCGGTGGCGACCGTGATCCCGCACTCTGAACAGATCGAGATCAACTTCGCGACGAACGTGGGCACGGAGACTCCGCCGAGCGGCAATGCGACGCCGATGCTCGAATCGTTGCCCGCCACCGCCGACGCGGCCTTCGCCACTCCGGAATACGGCAAGAACTTCAAGGAAGGCATCGACGAACTCGACGAAGACGGCATCCCGGGTCAGATCGAACCGGGCGAACTGAAGGGGGCGCTGGAAACGGTCGGGATCAATCTCGACTCGATCGCCGAATCGATCGGCGACGTCGGCGCCTTCGTCGAAGGGGCGAGCATGGGCAGCCTCGGCGGCGCCCTGGTGATCGAGACGAGCAACGCCACGCAGGCGAAGAGCGCGATCGGCCACGTCGGGACGCTGTTGCGCGCGACCGGGACCCCGGGCGTGACCGCGATCAGCGGCAACGTCACCGGCTTCTCCGTCCGCTCGGCCGAACTCGGCGAAAAGCCACTGATCGTCGGCGCCGCGGGCGAAAAGGTGGTCATCGCCTACGGCACGAAAGCGGCCGCCCAGGCGCTCCGCACCGGCGGCAAGACGCTCGGCTCGACCGCCGACTTCGAAGCCGCCAAGAGCACGCTCGGCTCGACGCCGATGAATGGCTTCATCGACGGCGGCCCGACCCTGAAGCTGGTCGAAGCGCTGCTCTCGCCCGAAGAACTGGCGAAGATCGAAGAGGCGAGGCCGTTCCTGCAGAAGGTCGCCTACATCGCCGTCGGCGCCGAAGACAAGGGCGAAGAAATCACCGCCGAGAAGGCGATCGTCGGCTTCCGGAAGTAGCCCGCCCCTCGCGGGTAGATTGGGGCGATGGAGCCGTGGCTGCGAGGCCTCTACGACGCTGAAGGGATGCGGGCGGTCGATCGCTGGGCGATCGAGGAGCAGGGAGTCGACCCGCTTGCGCTGATGGAGGCCGCCGGGCGGGCGGTGGCCGAGGCGGTGGTGCGGCTGGCGCCCACGGGGCCGGTGCGGGTGGTCTGCGGCAAGGGCAACAACGGCGGCGATGGGCTGGTCGCGGCACGGCTGCTGCGCAGCATGGGCTTCGAGGCCGAGGTGCTCCTCCTCTGGCCCGCCGACGAGCTGAGCGGGGACGCGGCGGCGAACCTGAGGCGGCTCGAGGCCATTGCAATAGCCGAGGTCGGCGACGACGTCGCGTCCCGCCTGGCCGGCTCGGGGGCGATCGTCGACGCGATCTTCGGCACCGGCTTCGCCGGCTCGCCGCGCGAGCCCGCGGCAGGCGCGATCACGGCGATCGATGACTACGCGGCGCCGGTCGTCGCCTGCGACATCGCCTCCGGGGTCGACGCCGCCACCGGCGAGATCGCCGGCGTCGCGGTCGAGGCCGACGTCACCGTCACCTTCCACGGCGCCAAGCTCGGCCACCGCGTCGCCCCCGGCAAGTGGGCGACCGGCGAGTTGGTGGTGGCGTCGATCGGGATCCCGGCCGGCGCCCCGGAGCCCGCCGCGGGCGGCGTGATCGAGCCCGCCGTCCTCGACCTCGCCCCGCCCCGCGGCGCGCGCTCGACCAAGTTCAGCTCCGGCCAGGTGACGATCGCGGGCGCCTCGCGCGGGCTGACGGGCGCGGTGCGGATGTCCTCGGGCGCCGCGATCCGCGCCGGCGCGGGCTACGCGACCGTCGTCATCCCCGCCGACCTCGAGCCGGTCTTCGAAGCCGGCGAGCCGGAGGTGATGTCGCGCGGGATCTCGGGGCCGCCGGGGCGGCTCGGGACCGAGGGCGAGGAAGAGGTCCTCGTCGCCTTCGAGCGCGCCGCGGCAGGCGTCCTCGGCCCCGGCCTCGGCCGCGACGAGGATTCCCTGGCGCTCGCCCGTGACCTTGCGCCGCGGATCGAGGCGCCGCTGGTGATCGACGCCGACGGACTGAACGCCTTCGCCGGGCAGCTCGACCGGCTCGCCGGTCGTAAGGCGCCGACGGTCCTCACCCCGCACGCCGGTGAGCTCGGCCGCCTGCTCGAGCAGGAGTCGATCGCGATCGGCGCCCGCCGACTTGCCGCCGCCCGGGAGGCGGCGGCCTGGAGCGGCGCGGTCGTCGTCCTCAAGGGCGACGACACGATCGTCACCGATGGCGAGCGGGTCGCGGTCAACGCCGTCCCGGCGCCGGGCCTGGCGACCGCAGGATCCGGCGACGTCCTCTCCGGGATGACGGCGGCGCTCCTCGCCCGCGGCCTCGAGCCGTTCACGGCGGCCTGCGCCGCCGTGATCGCCCACGCCCGGGCGGGCCAGGAGGCGGCGCGCCGCCTCGGCGCCGCCGAGTCGGTGATCGCCACCGACGTGATCGCGGCGATCCCGGTGGGTCTACGCGGCCCCGCAGCGGTCGAATAACCTCGCGGCCATGGAGCGGGCGGTCGCTCGGATCGACCTCGGCGCGCTGCGCGCCAACTGTGAACGGCTGCGGGCCGAGTTGAGCGGTTCGCGCCTCTGCGCGGTGGTGAAGGCCGACGGCTACGGGCATGGGGCCGGCGCCTGCGCGGCGGCGGCGCTCGCCGGCGGGGCGAGCGCGCTGGCGGTGGCGACCGCGGCCGAGGCGGCGGAGCTCGCCGCATCCGTCGCGGTGGCCGGGCGTCACGGCGGCGCCGAGGGCGCCGAGCTTCTCACCCTCGGCGCCCTCACCGACGAGGAGGTCGACCTGGTGCTCGCCACCGGCTCGGCGGTCGGGGTCTGGCGCGCCGGCTTCCTCGATCTGCTCGCCGCCCGCGCCCGCGCCGCCGGCCGCGTCGCCAAGGTCCATGTCAAGCACGACAGCGGCATGGGACGGCTCGGCACCTTCGACGGTGACGAGGTGGTGGCGCTCGCCCGCGCCGTCGCCGCCAGTCCCGACCTGGAGCCGGCCGGGGTCTGGACCCACTTCGCCACCGCCGACGAACCGGACGACGACGACGGCTACTTCTTCGAGCAACTCGACCGCTTCGAGCCCGTCGCCGCGGCGATCCGCGCCGAGTTCCCCGACGTGACCGTGCACGCGGCCAACAGCGCCGCGACCTTCCGCTCCTCCCGCGCCCACTTCGACATGGCACGTTGCGGGGTCGCCATCTACGGCCTCGACCCGTTCCAGGACGACCCGGCCGCCCGCGGACTGACGCCGGCGCTCTCCCTGCACTCCTACGTCGCCGCGGTGAAGCGCTTCCCGGTCGGGCAGAGCGCCGGCTACGGGCGCCGCTGGCGGGCGCCCGTCGACACCTGGGTCGGCGTCGTGCCGCTCGGCTACGGCGACGGTGTGCGGCGCGCCCTGACCAACGACTGTGACGTCCTCGTCGGTGGCCGTCGATACCCGCTGGTCGGGACGATCTCGATGGACAACCTGACGATCGACCTCGGGCCGGAGACCGATGTCGAGCCCGGCGCGGAGGCGGTCCTGATCGGCCGCCAGGGCGACGCCGAGATCCGCGCCGAGGAGATCGCGGCGCGCCTCGACACGATCAACTACGAGATCACCTGCGCGATCTCGCCGCGGGTGCCGAGGCGAGCCGCGTGAGCTTGGCCGACGAGCTTCGCGCCGCGCCCCTGCCGGCGGCGGCCCGCCGCGCCCTCGGTGGTGGGGAGGGGGTCTGGATCGTCGGCGGCGCCGTCCGCGACGCGGCGCTCGGTCGCGAGGTCGCCGACCTCGACCTGGCGGTGGAGGGCGATCCCGGCGCCGCCGCCAAGGCGCTCGCCCGGGAGCTCGGCGAGCACGCCTTCGAGCTCTCCGCCGAGTTCCGCACCTGGCGCGTGGTCGCCGCGGGGCGCGGTTGGCAGGCCGATGTGACGCCGCTGCGTGGCGGTTCGATCGAGGACGACCTCGCCCTCCGCGACTTCACCGTCGGCGCCGTCGCCGTGCCGCTCGACGGCGGTGAGGCGATCGACCCCTGCGGCGGCCTCGCCGACCTCGAGCGCGGCGCGCTCCGCGTGGTCGGCCCGAGCGCCTTCGCCGACGACCCGCTGCGCCTCCTGCGCGCCGCGCGTCTCGCCGCCGAGCTGAGCCTGCGGATCGACCCGGGGACCGTGGCGCTCGCCCACGACGGCGCCGGCCGGGCCGGCGAGCCCGCCGGCGAGCGCCAACTGGCCGAGCTGCGCCAACTGCTCGGCGGTCCCGATCCGCTGCGCGGCCTCGAGCTGCTCGACGAGCTCCACCTCACCGCCGTCGTTCTCCCCGAGCTGGAGGGGACCAAGGGGGTCGAACAGGGTCCTAACCACCACCTCGACGTCCACGGCCACACGCTCGAGGTGCTGGCCCGCACGCTCGACATCGAGGCCGACCTGGCGCAGTTCGTCGGCGCCGAGCGGGCCGAGGAGGCCGCCGCCTACTTCGCCGAGCCGCTGGCCGACGAGATGGACCGCGCCGTCGCCCTCCGCTTCGGCGCCCTCCTCCACGACATCGCCAAGCCCGCGACCCGCCAGGAGCGCGACGGCTTCGTCGGCTTCAAAGGCCACGACCTCGAGGGGGCGACCGTGATCGGCGAGATCATGGGACGGCTGCGCGCCTCCCGCAGGCTGACCCGCCACCTGCAGGCGCTCACCCTCCACCACCTGCGGCTCGGCTTCATGGTCCACGAGGCGCCCCTGCCACCGCGCCGCGTGCACGAGTACCTGCGCGCGACCGAGCCGGTGACCGTCGACGTCACCCTGCTGACCGTCGCCGACCGCCTCTCCGCCCGCGGTGCCGGTCCGATCGCCCGCCCCGAGATGGTCCAGGCGCACCTCGACCTGGCCCGCGAAATGGTCGCGGCGGCGCTCGACTGGCGCCGTGACGGCCCGCCGGAGCCGCTGCTGCGGGGCGATGAGATCGCCACCGAGCTCGGTATCGAGGGCCCTGAGATCGGCGTCAAGCTGGCCGAGCTGGAGGCGGCGCAGTATGCAGGCGAGGTGACCGATCGCGCCCAGGCGCTCGGCTTGCTGCGCCGGTGAGATACCCTCCCGGACCGCATGGCCAAAGAGGAAAAGATCGAAATGGAGGGCGAGATCACCGAGGCCCTCCCCAACACGATGTTCCGGGTCAAACTGGACAACGGGCACGACGTGCTCGGCCACATCTCCGGCAAGATGCGCCGCCACTACATCCGCATCCTCCCGGGCGACCGCGTGAAGATCGAGTTGTCGCCCTACGACCTCGACCGCGGCAGAATTACGTACCGCTACAAATAGCCCCTTCTGAGACGCGGGCGCCAGATCGTCGCCTGGCAAGGACGCAGGGAGCGTGGTGTGCTCTGCACACGAGCGACCGAGGACACCGCCAGGCGGCTATCTGGGGTCCGCGAGCTCCGCTATCAGGGCGGACCAGGCGAAGTCGTGGGCGCCCTCGCCCTTGCCGTCGCGCGGGTCGTAGTACTCGCGCAGGCCGGAGCGGGCGACGGCGCCGATCGCGCCGGCGGCGAGGCGATCGGCCTCGGCGCGGTGGCCGAGGCGGCGCAGGCCGAGCCAGACGAGCCAGCTCGCGTTGATCCAGGTCGGGCCGCGCCAGTAGCGGCGGACCGGGCCCCGGCCGCCGCCCGGTTCGTAGCTCCGCTCGGAGATCGCGACCGAGGGTGGCGCCACCGGGGTGAGGAACTCGCGCGGGTTCAGCAGGTGCTCCTCGACCAGCCGCCTGCCGATCGCCTCCGGCAGATCCGGCAGCGCCAGCGGCGCCAGGCTCGCCCAGGTGACGGGGGCGGGGCGGAGGTCGCCCGGCTGTGCCTCGTCGACGAAGAGGCCGCGCCGCTCGTCCCAGAGTCGCTCGACCAGGGCAGGCGTCGCCGACGGCCGGCCGAGGCTCTGCAGCGAGAGCGACCAGAGCGTGTTGGTCAGCGTCTCGCAGACCACCGGACCGCCGCGGTCGCGGACCCGGCGCACGTCCCAGCCGAGCCTGCGGTTGCGCTCGACCAGCAATGGGAAGCCGACCCGCCCGTTCGCATGGTGCCCCCAGACCGGATCGAACTTCGGCGAGGCGTCGAGGCCCGACTCGTCGGGTTGGACGATCCAGAGCAGGCGGTCGCCCTCCAGGTCGCGATTCGCGAGGAGCCAGTCGGCCTGCGCGCCGATCCGCGGCTCGGCCGCCGGGTCGCCGACCGCGATCCGCCAGGCCCAGGCGAGCAGCGGCGGCTGGATCGTCTCCGTCTGCCGCGCCCCGCGACCGGCGACGTTGTAGAAGGCGCGGCGCACGCCGAAGACCGGCCGGTGCCAGAAGATCGTGTGGCCGACGAAGCCGTCCGGTCGCTGCGCCGCGAGGAGGCTCTCCAGCTCCGCCCGCGCATGCTCGGGCGCGAAACGTCGGTTGACGATCGCCGCGAAGCAGGAGTCCCAGTACCACTGCCAGGGATAGCGGCCGGGGCTCGGTTCGGTGTAGGCGTAGGGGACGCCGTCGGCCTCGCCTTCGCGCCAGTTCTGGCGGAGGACCCGCTCGGCCTCCCCGAGAGCGCGTTCGGCCTCGTCCATGCCCGCCGCAGGCTATCTGGCCCAGATCGTGCAGCCGGGGTCGGGAGGCCGCATCGCGGCGCCCGGCTCGGCAAGATTGGCGCCGCAACTGGCCCCGCAACCCGGTGTTGCCAGGAACTCATGACCGTTTCGCGCCCCCACAGCCGCCGCGCCACCCTGGCTCTCGCCGCCGCCTGCCTGCTCGTCGCCCTGGTCGCCGTCGTGCGCCCCGGCAGCGCCGACTCGGCCCCGCTCACCGTCACCGTGCTCGGCCAGACCGCGGAAACGCCGCCCGCCTCATGCCCGGGCAAGATCGTCAACAACGTCGAGGTGACGCCCTGCCGGGTGGAGGGGCACGTGACCGGCTTCCAGTCGATCGCCGACGGCATCGCCCGGCCCTACGAGGCGCCCTACGAAGGCAAGATCGTCGCCTGGTCGATCACCCTCGCCAAGCCCTCGACCAAGGAAACCACGACGACCACCGACGAGGTCGCCTTCTTCGACGAATTCCTCGGCGAACCGTCGGAGGCCCGGATCGGCATCCTGAAGCCGGTCGAAGGCACCAACCCACCGCAGTACACGCTGGTCCGCCAGAGCCCGCTCGAGGTTCTGAACCCCTACTTCGGCACCACGCCCGTCTTCGCCCTGAAACACCCGCTGACCGTCCTCCAGGGCCAGGTCGTCGCCCTCACCGTCCCGACCTGGGCGCCGATGTTCGCCTTCAACGTCTCCAGCGAAAACACCTGGCGCGGCAGCCGCCTGCCGGAACACTGCTCGTCCAAGGAAGACATCCAGGACGGTCACCCGCAGCAGGGCATCGGCAAGACCAAGGCCTACGGCTGCTACTACTCGAACGCCCGCCTGCTCTACACGGCGACGCTCGTCAAAAACCCGACCGCCGCCGAATAGGCTCGCAGCGGTTCAGGGCGCGCTGTAACCAAGCAGGTCAAGGACGCAGGAAGCGAGACGAGGGGAGCGCACTTCAGTGCGTGACCCGAAGGCGAGCGACCGAGGACGCAGAGATGCGCCGGTTACAGCGCGCCCTGGCGGAGGCCGCAGTAGGGGCAGTCCGACACATCCGTGCCGATCAGCTGGTCGCAGCGGCGGCAGGCGCGGAGGTTCTCGGGGCTGCGCGGCAGCGACGAGGACGACGGGGCGAGGGGGAGGACCATCGCGACCGGGAACATCTCCTCGCCGGTCTCGCGGTCGCGGTAGATCTGGCCGGGCTCGGCGGGGGCGATCGCCTCGCGGCCGGAGGCCGGGGCGCGCATGCGATAGAGCTGCTTGCCGTTCATCGCCGCACAGACTATTAGCTTGGGCGGAAAGAGATGCGCGTCCTCATCTTCCACGGCTACATGCTGCGCGGCACCGGCAGCAACATCTACAACGCCAACCTCGCCCCGGCGCTGGCCCGGCTCGGCCACGAGATCCATCTGCTCTGCCAGGACCGCGAGGTCGAGCTCCCCGGGGTCACGATCCACAACCCCGACATCGGCGGTCTCCTGCCGGTCTACGTCAAGGACCCATATCCCGGCTTCGAGGTGAAGACCTTCGACGAGCTGACCGAGGCCGAGCTCGACCGCTACATCGACACCAACGTCGCCGCGGTCCGCGACGTCGCCTCCGCGGTCGGCGGCATCGACGCGGCGCTCGCCAACCACCTGGTGATGGGACCGGCGATCCTCGCCCGCGCCGACATCGCTCCCTTCGCCGCCAAGATCCACGGCTCCGCCCTCGAGTACACCGTCAAACCCCACCCCCGCTTCCTTCCCTACGCCTATGAGGGCATGGAGGCCGCGAGCGGCATCCTGGTCGGCTCCGCCCATACCGCCGAATCGTTGTGGCGAGCCCTCCCCGACCTCCCACATCTGAAAGAAAAGACGCGCCTGGGCCCCCCCGGCGTGGACGTCGAAGCCTTCCAGCCGCGAATCGCGGGAGCCGACTCGTGGGCGCCCGATTCCGATAATCCGAGCACGTATACCTCGCGCGCAGGATTGTCGGAAGCGGGCGTACGCGAAGGTTCGTCCCGCAGTGAGCTGGTCGTCTTCGTCGGCAAGTTCATCGTCTCCAAGGGCGTCGACCTCCTCCTCGCCGCCTGGCCGCTGGTCCACGCGAAGCACCCTGAGGCGCGCCTCCGACTGGCCGGCTTCGGCGCCTACGAGGACGGTCTGCGCCGGCTGCAGGCGGCGCTCGATCGCGGCGACCTCGATGACGCCCGCGCGGTCGCCGCCGCCGGTCGAGGGCTGGAAGGGGGAGAGGCGAAGCCGCTGCCGATCCTCTCCGCCTTCCTCGCCGACCCGCCACCGGGCTACGCCGAGGCCACCCGCGCCGCGGCGGGCTCGGTCGAGTGGATCGGCCGCCTCGAGCACGATCAGGTCGCGGAGCTCCTGCCACGCGCCGAGGCGCTGGTGATGCCGAGCACCTTCCCCGAGGCGTTCGGGATGGTCGCGGTCGAGGCCGCCGCCTCCGGTGCGCTGCCGGTCTCGGCCGGCCACTCGGGCATGCGCGAGGTCTCCGAACGCCTCGCCGCGGCGCTCCCCGAGCCGGTCGCGCCGCTCACCTCGTTCCCGGTCGAGCCGGGCGCCGTCGAGGCGATCGCGGCGCGCCTGCGAGGGTGGCTCGATCTTCCCGATCGCACCCGCGCCGAGGCCCGCGCGACCCTGGTCGAGACCGTCGCCCGCCTCTGGAGCTGGGAGGGCGTGGCCCGCGGCGTCCTCGATGCCGCCGCCGGAAACCTCGGCGGGCTGCCGCCCGCCGGCAGCTAGTGCCGGAGGTCATTTGACCCCTGAAAGCGTCCCGCCGCCGCTTCAATAGAATGCCGCGCGGTTTGTTCTCCGACCGCCTCCCGATAGCGAAAATGGCCGCCGCCGTGGTTGCCCTCTCGGCGGCGATCTCGGCGGTGATGCTCTCGATCAACTGGAACGGCGCGGAGGACTCGACCGCCGCCCCCAAGATCGACGACCTGTTGAACCTGATGATCGTCCTCTCGGCGATCGTCTTCTCGGTCGTCGTCGTCGCCCTCGCCTACGCGCTTTACGCCTTCCGCGCGAAACCGGGCGACGGGTCCGACGGCGAGCCGATCCACGGCAACACCCGCCTCGAGATCACCTGGACGGTGATCCCGACGATCATCGTCCTCTTCGCCGGCGGCTGGAGCTGGAAGGTCCTCGACGAAATCGAAGAAAAGACCGGTCACGACATGACCGTCGATGTCTTCTCCCAGCAGTACGCCTGGTCCTTCGGCTACCCGGGCAAAGAATATGCCTACTCCCAGGGCGTCCTCCACGTCCCGGTGAACCGCCAGATCATCTTCAAAATGCACTCGCAGGACGTGATCCACTCCTTCTGGGTGCCCCAGTGGCGGATCAAGAAAGACAACGTCCCCGGGATCACCACCACCGCGATCGTCACCCCGACCAAGGTCGGGCGGTATCAGCTGATCTGCACCGAGCTCTGCGGCTTCGGCCACGCCACGATGCGCGCCAAGGTGGTCGTCCAGTCGGAATCGGCGTTCGACAAATGGGTCGAAGGGCTACAGGAAAAAGTGCCCACTGACCTGATGGTCTCGGTGAAGCAGGACACGCAGACGAACCCGGAACCGCTCGAAAGGGTGGAAGCGGAATAATGGAGGCGAAGTAGATGGCTGATGCGCTCAAACGACCCGGCTGGTACCGCGCTGCGCTCTGCACCGTCCTCGCCGCGGCGTTCGGGTTCGGCCTCGTGGTCGTGCTGCGCAAGATCTCCGGTCTCTCCGCCTTCCAGTCGGAACAGACCGGCTACCCGCAGGTGGTCGTGCCGCTGATCACCGCGCCGCTTGGCTTCCTGCTCGGGATCGGCTGCTTCGACTACTGGCTGCGCTGGGGCCTCGGCATGCCGACCATCCCCGAGGATCACTCCTCGCACGGCGCCCACAGCTGGAAGGACTACTTCAAGGTCAACACCGACCACAAGGTGATCGGCATCCAGTACATCGTCACCTCGTTCTTCTTCTTCTTCGTCGGCGGGCTGATGGCGATGCTGATCCGGGCCGAGCTCGCCCAGCCGGGCACCCAGATCGTCGGCGCCGGCACCTTCAACAGCCTCTTCTCGACCCACGCGGTGCTGATGATCTTCGTCTTCGTGATCCCGATGTTCGCCGGGATCGCCAACTACGTCCTGCCGCTGATGATCGGCGCCCCGGACATGGCCTTCCCGCGCCTCAACGCGCTCAGTTACTGGATGCTGCCGCTGGCCGGGCTGCTCTTCATCGCCAGCTTCCTCGCCCCCGGCGGCGCCTTCGACGCAGGCTGGACGGGGTACGCGCCGCTCTCGACCGGCGCCCCGCTGGGCCAGTCATTCTTCAACGTCGGCGTCCAGTTCGCCGGCTTCTCGTCGATCTTCACGGCGCTGAACTTCCTCGTCACGATCATCACCATGCGTGCGCCAGGGATGACCTTCTGGCGGATGCCGCTGCTGGTCTGGGCGAACCTCTCGACCTCGCTGCTGGTCGTCGCCGCGACGCCGTTCATCTCCGGCGTCCAGTTCATGGTCCTCTTCGACCGCCTGATGCACACCAACTTCTTCCAGTTCGGGTCCGGTGGCGACGTGATCAGCTACCAGCACATCTTCTGGTTCTACTCGCACCCGGCGGTCTACATCATGATCTTGCCCGGGTTCGGGATCATCTCCGAGGTCATATCCACGCACGCCCGTAAACCCATCTTCGGGTACCGATTGATGGCTCTGGCGCTGATCGGGATCGTCGTCCTCAGCTACTCGGTCTGGGCGCACCACATGTTCGTCGCGGGCATGTTCAGCTGGCTGCGCGTGCCGATGATGTTCACCACGCTGCTGATCGCGGTGCCGACCGGGATCAAGGTCTTCTCCTGGTTAGGCACGCTCTATTTCGGCAAGATCCACACGAAATCGACGGCGATGCTCTTCGCCTTGGCGATGATCGTCACCTTCACCGTGGGCGGGATCTCAGGCGTGATGCTCGGCATGGTGCCGTTCGACATCCACGTCTCCGACACCTACTTCATCGTCGCCCACATCCACTTCGTGCTCTTCGGCGGCTCGGTCTTCACGATCTTCGCCGGGATCTACCACTGGTTCCCGAAGATGACCGGGCGGATGTACGACGAGAAACTCGGCCGCGTCCACTTCTGGGGCACGCTGCTCGGCACCTGGGGCACCTTCATCCCGATGCACTGGGTGGGGATGGACGGGATGCCGCGACGGGTCGCCGACTACGCCAGCCAGTTCGGCAACTGGAACCTGCTGATCAGCTGCTTCGCCTTCCTGCTCGGCGCGATCCAGCTCGTCTTCCTCTACAACATGATCGTCTCCTGGCGGTTCGGTCCGAAAGCTCCGGCCAACCCCTGGGGAGGCAAGTCGATCGAGTGGCTGGTCTCCTCGCCGCCGCCGATCTTCAACTTCGACGAGATCCCGCGCGTCGTCGGCGGCCCGTACGAGTACGGCGTCCCCGGCGCCCGGCACGCGATCATGGCGGGCGAAGGCGCCGAGGTCCCGGCGACCGAGCCCAGCGTGGTGGGCTCGTGAGCGACGTCGTCACCCAGGCGGGGCGCCCGCTGCTCGTCTTCCTCAACGAGGTGGCCGGCGGCCGCAAGCTGCTGCAGGCGGTGCGCGAGCGTACAGAGGCCGGCGGGGTCTCCCGGGTGATCGTCGCCGCCCCGCAGAACCAGCCCACGATCGGCACGAAGATCGGGCGGGACGAGCTCTACGCCTCGGCCCGCGCCCGCGTCGAGGTGACGATGTCGGTCTTCGCCGAATTCGGCATCGATTCGGTCGGCGAGGTTCTCGATCCGGCGCCGCAGCTGGCGCTCGACGATGCGCTCCGCGTCCATCGCCCGGCCGAGATCCTCTTCTCGGCGCTCTACGACACCCGCTACGGGATCGCCCGCAAGGATCTGGTCGAGGTCGCCCGCGCGCTGACCGAGCCCGACGCCGAGTTCACCCACATCCCGGTCCGGGTCGAAGAAGACGCGATCCGCCAGGACGTCGCCCACGTCCTGGTCGTCGCCACCAAGACCGTCAACTCGCCCGACCTGGTCGCCCGCATGAAAGAACGCGCCGTGACCCGGCCGCACCGCTACACGATCATCTGCCCGCGCAGCGAGGACGTGCCCGAGGAGCAGGTCGTCCGCGATCTCGCCGCGACCCTCGCCGAGCTCTACCGAGCCGAGGTCGACGCCACCGGCCTGCCGATCTCGAGCCCCGAACCTTTCGCCGCGGTCCGCAACGCGATCGAGCATTACAAAGTCGACGAGGTCCTGATCTCGACCTTCGCCGGTGAGCAGTCGCGTTGGCTGGAGGCCGATCTGATCGGCCGCGTCCGCGAGATCACCGACAAACCGGTGAGCCACGTCGAGTCCGGCCGCGCCCCGGCGGCGGTCGCCGCCGCCGTGGCCGAGGGGGGTGAGGGTTGATGGAGAGCGCTTCCGTACCGCTTCCGCACGGCGCCGGGGGACACGCCGCCGCCGACGCCCATCACCACGGCCCGCCGGAGGCCCACCAGAGCTCGCGCATCGACAAACAGACGCTCGGCATCTTCCTTTTCATCGTCTCCGAGGTGATGCTGTTCGGGTCTTTCTTCGCCTCGTACTTCTTCCTGCGCGTCGTCGTCAACCCGGTCGCCTGGCCGGCCAAGCCGTTCGAACTCCCGGTCACGATCGCGCTGATGAACACCTGCATCCTGATCTCCTCGAGCTTCACGATCCACTACGCCCTCGAGGCGATCCGCAAGGGCAACAAACAGGGGATGAAACTCGGCCTGGTGGTCACCTGGCTGCTCGGCCTGACCTTCCTCTTCGTCCAGATCAACGAGTACGTGCACCTCGGCTTCAGCGCCCGCACCGAGTCCTTCGGCACGATCTTCTACTCGCTGACCGGCCTTCACGGCGCCCACGTCTTCATCGGGCTGACGCTGCTCACGGCGGCCACGATCCGTGCCTTCCGCGGCCACTACGGCAAAGAGCCCGAGAAGCACATGGGGGTCGAGATCCCCGGCATCTACTGGCACTTCGTCGACATCATGTGGATCGTCGTGTTCCTGACGGTCTACGTCCTCTAGTCGGCTCCGGCGCGCGCCGCGGAGGGGCGGGGCGATGAACTTCAACGAGGCCGCGGTCTTCAAATGGGTGCTGATCTTCGCCGCCGCGGGCGCCTCCGTATACCTCCTTGCCCTCGTCGCCGGGGAACTCGTCGGTGCGATCTGGGCCTTCCTCCTCGCCCTCGTCGGCTGTGCCTACGGAATCCGCTGGACGCGCGACTGGTGGCGCCGACTGAAGCGCCCCGGTGATTGACACACAGTTGGCACTTTCGCCGTTTCGTACAGATCTTTTTGCGCCTTAGCTTCCTTCTCATGACGACGGCGACGGTGGGGAGAACGATGGGGGAGGGAGCGATGGGGGAGTGGTCAGACGGTCGACTCGACGAGTTCGCGACGAGAATGGACGAGCGCTTCGATCGGGTCGACGAAAAGTTCGATGAATTCGGTCGGCGGACCGACGAAAGGTTCGACCGCGTCGACGAACGATTCGACGAGTTCGGCCGACGGACTGACGAAAGGTTCGACCGCATCGACGAACGGTTCGACGAAGTCGGCCGAAGATTTGACGAGGTCGATCGCAAGTTCGACGAGGTCAATCGGAAGTTCGGTGAGGTTGATCGGAGGTTCGACGAAGTCGACCGACGCTTCGACGGAGTGGGTCGCCAGCTGGAGCGGATCGACGATCGGCTGGACGTGCAGTTCGCGCGTATCGAGAAGAGGTTCGACGACCTGGGCAAAGTGTTTGTCGCCGGCGTGATCGCGCTCTCCGGGGGTATCGTCGCCTGCTTTGCGGCGATGATCGCCTTCATGGCGACGCAGCTCTAGGCGGGGGCGCAGCCGTCGCTCTCGCCGCGTCGCCCCCATAGCTCCAGCGTCAGCAGCGTGAGCGCCACGGGGACCGTCGCGGGGGTCTCGTGGATGAAGAAGAAGAGCAGATCCCAGGCGCAGCAGAAGAGGGCGGCGAGGACCGCGCCGCGGGCCTGCAGGCGGCCGTCTCGGGAGAGGAGGGCGCCGAGGACGGCGGCGATGAAGAGGTCGCCGAAGCCCATCAGGGCCGAGCCGAAGTCGACCAGCTGCAGCTTCGGCAGGTTCGCCGCCGGCGCTGCCGTATCGAGGACCGAGTTCGGCTGTTGCAGCAGGTCGGTGAAGACGAGGTAGGCGTCGACGATTGCCATCGCGTAGATACCGAGCTTCACCCAGCGGGCGGGTACCACGCAGACCAGCAGCCAGCCGAGCGTCACGCAGGCGAGCGCCGAGAGCGCCAGCGCCGCCGACTGCCCGCCCAGCTCGCCCTTCGCCGCCCAGGCGAGGGCGAAGAGGGGGATCGCCAGTAGCGCCAGCCAGGGTCGCGCGCCGTGGACGATCCAGCCGAGCGCGACGGTCGCCAGCGGCGGCACCGCGATCAGTGCCAGCCAGGTGAGGAAGCGGGCCGAGGCCGAGTCGAGCGCGATCCCGCCGATCACGACGACGATCGAGAGCGGCAGCACCAGAGCCCACCAGCGCCCTTGTAGACGCGCGGGTAGGGGAATAGTCGTCGGACGCCCCGGGAGCGCCACCAGGACGCCCTGGACGAGGCTGAGAGCGCCGATCGAGAGCCAGAAGGGGAGCACCCCGGCGCTCCCCGCGTGTCAGGCGGCGCCGGCGCCCGCGCCGGCCGCCGCGGGGGCCGAATCGGCGGTCCCGCCGGTTGCTGCGGGAGCCGACCCCTGGCGCGGCTCGAGCCGGCCTGCCACGGCGATCGTCCAGAGCATCGCCAGCCAGTTGGCGGTGGCGAGCGCGACGTGCACCCAGACGATCTCGGTCGGCAGCTTCAGCTCCCACTGGGCGTAGCCGACGAACCCTTGCGTGAGCAGGAGCAGCAGCACCACGGTCAGCGGTTTCAGGGCCCGCCGGTCGCCCCCCGGGCGGCGCAGGTAGAACCAGACGCCGATCGCGGCCAGGCCGTAGATCGTGGCGAGGACGGCGTGGCGCTGGACCACCCATTCGAGGGTGCCCGCGCCCTCGAACGTGAACCGCTTGACGAACTGGCCTTCGAACTCGCCCGCATGGGGCCCGGCGCCGGTGGCGATCGTCCCGGCAAGGATCGTCAGCTGGCCGAGCGGGATCAGCGCCCGGACGGCCCAGACCCCCTTGCGGTCCCAGGAGCGCCGCCGCTCCCACGGCTCGTATCGGGAGCACCAGAAGAGCGCGAAGCCCGCGTCCAGCAGCATCATCGAGAGGATGAAGTGGCACATCACGAGTTCGGGGCGCAGGTCGAACTTGACCACGAGGGCGCCGAGGATCGCCTGGGCGATCACGCCGAGCGGCAGCAGTACCCCGAATATCGCGAGGTGACGGCGGTAGGGGCGCCGGAAGAAGGCCAGGACCGCGGCCGCGATCACGGCGATGCCGAGCAGGCCGGTCACGATCCGGTTCGCCGACTCGATGATCGCGTGCGTTTCGAGCGGTGGGTGGTGGCCACCGCCATAGCACTGCGGCCAGTCCGGGCAGCCGAGGCCGGAGTCGGTAAGGCGCACCGCCGACCCGGTGAGCACGATCAGCGTGAGGCCGACGAGCGCCAGCGTCGTCACCTGCGCATAGCGGTGCGGTGAGATCTCGAAGCGATTTCGAAGGCGCGCGAGCATATTCGGATGATGACCGGCGCGGCCCTCGGGCCGCCTGGTCGGCAAGGCCTATTCCTTGCCGGCGCTTTCCATCAGGAATTCGATCAGCTGTTCAAGTTCTTCTTCGGAGAGCTTTTCGCCGAATTCCTGCGGCATGACGCCCTTCGGGTAGCCGGGCTCGATTTTGGCTTCGGGATCGACGATCGATTCTTCGATTTCGGCGGCGCTCTGGCCGGGCAGGGCTTCGTCGAGGTCGGGGCCGGTGGTGCCGCCCGAGTTGGCGGCGGCGAGCGTGTGGCAGCTGCCGCAGCCCTGGCTGGCGAAGACCTGGGCGCCGGGGCCGCCTTCGACTTCGGGCGGCTTCGCGCCGGGCACGCCGGCGTACTTGCCCAGGTAGGCGGCGATGTCGTCGAGGTCGGTGCCCTCGGCGACGTGGGCGGGCATGGCCGAGGCGGGGTTGCCGATCGAGGGCCGCGGGTTGTCGACCTGGGCCTTGACCACCCCTTCGATCGTCGCGCCGTCCATGCCCGCTTCGCGCGCCGCGGCGAAGGCGTCGTCGAGGTCGGGGCCGATCGTCGCGGTCGTCCCGGCCTGGGCCAGCGTGTGACAGACACCGCAGTCCTTGGTGAAGAGGACGCGTCCGCGGGCGATGTCCGGGTTGGTCGTGCCGCAGCCGGAGATCACGACGATCGCGACGAGCAGGGCCGCGATCGGGACGAGCAGGCGAATGGGCTTGGGGAGGTTCTCCATACTGCCGAGGCGCGGGGGAGTCTATATGTCGAGGCACCGGTCACGGCGTTTGACAGGGCGCTCGGCGCGGTACATTTGCACCGAATCGCACTATCGGGAAGACTCGTCCGCGAGGAGGCAGGCAATGCAGGTCAGAGATGGCATGTCGGAGGTCTCGGTGACCGTCGGTCCGTCGCACACGCTGCGCCAGGCAGCGGCGGCGATGGTCGCCCACAGGGTCGGTGCCGCGCTGGTGATCGACGACGAGGCGCCGACGCCGGGGATCGTCACCGAGCGCGACCTGCTGCTCTCGATCGGGGCCGGCGAGGACCCCGACGCCGAGCCGGTCGCCGGCCATATGACGGAGTCGGTGATCGCCGCCGCCCCCGACTGGAGCCTCGAGCATGCCGCCGCCGAGATGTCCCGGCGCAGCGTCCGCCACCTGGTCGTCTTCGAGGGTGGCGAGGTGGTCGGCATCCTCTCGATGCGCGACATCGTGAGGGTGTGGACCTCCGAGGGGGCGACGAGCGAATTCGCCCTACCCACCGAGAAACGCTGAGGGCGCCCTCAGCGGGGCTGGGACTCGCCTGACGGGCGGGTCTCCAGGGAGAACTGGTCGACCGGCAGCGTCCCGGTGCGGGCCTGCTGGCGGCGCGGCAGGTTGTAGTAGCCGCGCACCCCGGTCTTCACCATCGCGCGGAAGGCGAAGAGCAGCACGACGATCCCGACGTAGGACCAGATGAAGGCCGAGAAGACGAAGCCGTTGGCGTAGATGCCCGCGACGGCGCCGACCGCGCCGAGCGCGAAGAAGGCCGGGGCCCAGGAGGCACGCGGCAACTGGATCGTCTCGCCGGGCTCGGGGATGCGTCGGTGCTCGCTCATCAGTGCGCGATGTAGAGGAGGGCGACGATGAAGCAGAGCGCGAAGACCAGCGCCGAGAAGCCGCCGGCGATCAGGCCCGCGGTCATTCCCTTGTGTGCGGTCTCGCGATCCACAAGCCGGATTTCTATCAGTCGGGGCGGTCTCGAGGGCTGGTGAGCGCCGAGGAGGGGGTCCCGACAGGGGTCTCGCTCAACCCCTTCGCTCGGGAGCTTTTTCAAGCTGGCGCCCGGAGCTTTTGAAGCTCCGGGGTACAAGCCGCTGCGACCCCTGTCGGGACCCCCTCATCACCGGGCAGGGTTCGGAGTTCGGTCAGAACTCCGTCGAGGCGGTCTCGGGCAGGGGTGAAGCGTCTTGTACCCCCGAGGCCGTGAGCTTTTGGGCGAAAGCTTCCTCAGCTCCCTCCGAGGGGGTTAAGCGGAACCCCTGCCCGAGACCGCCTCGGCCCGAGTCTCAGCGTCCCTCGGGACGGCTCAGACGTGGGCGGCGATCGCCATCGAGACGAAGAGGAGCGCCAGGTAGAGCAGCGAGAAGAGGTAGGTGCGCAGCGCCCAGCGGCGCTCTTTGGTGCGCAGCAGCATGTAGGAGAAGCCGATGAAGGCGGCGCCGAGCACCATCGAGGGCACCAGATAGGCGACGCCGAGGCCTCCCGCGCAGAACGGCAGCTGGGTGACCGCGTAGAGCAGCACCGTGTAGAGCATGATCTGGCGGCGCGTCTCGTCCTCGCCCTCGACCACCGGCAGCATCGGGATCCGGGCCGCCGCGTACTCGTCCTTCATCAGCAGCGAGAGCGCCCAGAAGTGGGGCGGGGTCCAGAAGAAGACGATCGCGAAGAGGTAGAAGGCCATGCCGCTGAGGCTGCCCGTCGTGGCGGCCCAGGCGACCAGCGGCGGGACCGCGCCGGCGGCGCCGCCGATCACGATGTTCTGCGGCGTCGTCCGCTTCAGCCAGAGCGTGTAGACGAAGACGTAGCCGAAGAGGCCGGAGAGCGAGAGCGCCGCGGCGAGGACGTTGACCTGGGTCGCCAGCAGCAGGAACGAGCACGCGCCGAGCAGGCTGCCGAAGGCGATCGCGGCGCCCGGGGAGACCCGTCCGGAGGCGACCGGCCGGTCGGCGGTGCGCTTCATCGTGCGGTCGATGTCGCGGTCGACCGCGTGGTTGATGGCACCCGCGCCGCCCGCCGAGAGGGCGCCGCCGAGGCAGGTGAGGAGGATCAGGCGCAGTGACGGATCACCGGCCACGTACATCGTCGTCACCGTGGTCAGCAGCAGCAGCGACTGCACCTTCGGCTTGGTCAGCGTCAGGTAGTCGCGGACGACGGTGAGCGCGGCCGAGCGGGGGGCTACCCCGGCCGCCTGGGGTGGCGCGGTGCTCGCGCCGGCGCCGGATGACATGCCGCTCAGGCTACCGGCTGGGACTCACGGGCCGCGCGCTCCTCGACCTCGTGGGCGCGGCGGGCGATCGCGGCGCGGATGTCGCGCAGCGGCCGGTCGCTGCGGACGTCGGGCTGCACGTCGAAGTTGTGCGGCGGCGGCGGCGAGAGGGCGAACCACTCGAGCGTGTCGCCGCCCCAGGGATCGTGGCCGGCGCGGGCGCCGCCCTTGACGCTGGCGACCGCGTTGGCGAGGACGAGGATGACGCCGACGAAGAGGATCAGCACCCCGATCGAGGCGATCAGGTTGTAGAAGTTGACGCCGGTGTGGTTGAAGAACTTGTAGGCGTCGACCACCTGGTCCTCTTCCCAGCCCGCCAGCGCCATCGGCACGAAGGCGACCAACGTGCCCACCGCCAGCGTCCAGAAGGAGATCCGCCCGAGCTGCTCGCCCATCGTCCGGCCGGTGATCTTCGGGAACCAGAAGTGGAGGGCGGCGAAGCCGCCGAAGACGGCGCCGCCGATCAGCGCGAAGTGGGTCGCGGCGGTCGAGTCGGTGGTGTTTTTGAGGTACCAGGCGGCGCCGACCAGTGACTGCTGCATCTCCGCCGCGAGGCCGATGGAGATCACCGAGAGCGCCCCGATCGCGAACAGGACCGGTGCCCGCATCTGCAGCGCCCCGTCTTTCAGCGTCGCGATCAGGTTGAAGAAGATCAGCCCGATCGGGACGATCAGCGAGAGCGCCATCAGCATGCCGAAGAACTTCCAGCCGAGCCCGATCGGCGCCGTGTACATGTTCTGCAGGTAGGCGAGGGTGCCGAGCACGGCGACGGCGGCGATCGAGGCCATCATCGCGCGGCGATCGAAGATCGGGTTGCCGGAGAAGACGGAGAAGATTTCGGCGATCGCGCCGAAGGCGAAGATCAGCACCAGCATGTAGGTGCCCGAGTAGAAGATCCAGGTGAGATGCTGCCAGAGGAGCGGTGAGCCGCCGGCGCCGTCGGCGAAGAAGGTGCCGCCGTAATTGCGGTCGATCATCAGCATCGTGAAGGCGGCGAGCAGGATCGGCCCGATGACGAGCATCAGCCAGGAGCTGACCGCGGCGCTCCAGGCGAAGAGCGGGGCGCGGCGCCAGGCCATCCCCGGCGCCCGGGCGACGCGCAGCGTGGCCGACAGGTCGATCGCGATGAGGACGAAGCCGAGGGTGGCGAGACCGCAGGCGGTGAGCCAGGCATCGACGCCGTTGTTGCTGAGGAAGGCGAGCTCCGACAGCGGCGGCAGCGGGTTGACGCCCGCCTCCGACGGGGTCCAGAGGAAGCCCGCGTAGAGCACCACCGCGCCGCCCACCCAGAGCGCCCCGCCGAGCTGCGAGAGCCGCGGCAGCACGGTCCCGCGCGCGCCCACCTGCAGCGGCGCGATGTAGAGGAAGAGGCCGAGCACGAGGGGCAGGGCGAAGAAGAAGATCGCGGTGCCGCCGTAGAGGGAGAGCACCCGGTTGAACGTGTAGGGCTCCATGAACGTGTTCTCCGGGATCGCCAGCTGCAGCCGCATCAGCAGCAGCTCGAGCGCGGCGATGAAGAGGAAGCCGCCGGCGCCGACCATGAGGATCTTGGCGACGTCCTTGTGGTCGGCGCTGGTGACGATCTGCGCCCAGCCGCTGCGGCGGGGCGGGAAGCCGTCTACGGCGATCTCGGGATGAGGCGTCTCGTTCATTCTTCTTCCGCTTCGTTTGCTTCGGCCGCCGTTTCGCCGCCTTCGGCTTCTTCTTCGGTCTTCAGTTTTTCGCTCTCGATTTCCTCGGCGGCTTCCTGGCCCTTCTTGATCCCCTTCTGCTGTTCGACGATGAATTCTTCGTAGCGTTCGGGGGAGACCACTTCGACCGTGGTCCGCATCGGCGCGTAGGCCTGGCCGGAGAGGGTCGCCGCCTGGCCGAAGAATTCGCCTTCGGCGTCGGCGCGGAAGATCACCTGGGTGTCCTTACCCGGGACGGCGTCGACCTTAGGCGCCAGGTCGGGGACGCTCCAGGTGTGGACGACATCGGTCGATTCGAGTTTCATTTCGATCTCGGTGTCGACCGGGATCACCAGTTTCCAGTAGGTGAAGGCCCCGTTCGGGTAGTTGTAGCGCCACAGCCACTGCTGGCCGGTCGCCTTGATGACCAGCGGTTCGCCCTTCAGCGAGGCGAGGCCCGCCGAGGTCGTCGACGGGGTCGAGAGCGCGTTGCTGGTGAAGATGATCGCCAGGACGAAGAGCACGATCGCGAAGCCGGCGAGGACGCCCGCGACGCGGAACTGGATGCCGGGATGGGCCGGGGCGGCACTCGCGCTGCGGCCACGACCGCCGCGGAAACGACGCACCGCGCCGAACAGTCCGAGGTTGATCGCGACGACGACGATCAGGGCGGCGAAGAAGCCGATCCAAATGAGCGTGTTTATCTGGCCGGTGCCAGGCGAGTGCGGCGTCAAGGCGCGGCCATTCTAATCACGGCGAGCGGCGCGGATGCGCTGCGGCCGGCCCCCGTGCGGGGGATTCGAGACGGGCTCTTATACTCGCCGACCCTATGAGGAGGCGCCGGCGACCATCCAGTGCGCTCCGCCTGGCGGTCCGGGCCGGTGCAGCAGCCACCGTCGGCGCCGCGATCGCGCTCCCGCTGGTGCGCAGGCGCCTCCGTATCCCCGGCCCGGTGACGCTCGCGGTGAGCGCCGCCGGCCCGCTTGCGGTCGCCGTCCTCTCGCCGCGGACGCGCAAGCGCGACGTCGCCCTCTTCGCGATGCAGATGTGGGCCTTCACCGTCGTCCACGAAATGCCTTACGACGACCCGGAGGCGTTGCGCCGCCGCCTCTACACCCGCTACCCGATCGAGATCGACACCCGGATCGGGCTCGGCCGCCTCCCCGGGGCGCGTCTGCAGACCGCCCTCGCCGGCCGCCGCGGCACGCCCGCGCTCGACCGCTTCCTCACCATCGCCCACTGGCTCTGGTTCTTCGAGCCCTACGCCGCGCTCTCCTGGATCCTGGTCCGCCACCCCGAGCGCTTCCCCCGCGCGGCCCGCCAGATGGCGGCGGTCTTCGACGCCGGCGCCCTCGGCTACTGGGCGCTGCCGACCGCGCCGCCCTGGTGGTCCTCGGAGGAAGGGATGACCCCGGAGCCGATGCGCCGGATCATGGTCGAGGTCGGCGAACCGCTCTGGGGGCGCGCCTGGGGACGGCTCTACGCGGCGCTCGGCGGCAACCCGTGGGCGGCGATGCCCTCGCTCCACTTCGCCACCTCGGTCGCCGCCGCGACCTCGCTCTCGGAAGCGAGCGCGGAGGAGGGGGCGGTGGGCTGGGCCTACGCCCTGACCCTCGGCTTCGGGCTCGTCTACCTCGGCGAGCACTACGTCACCGACCTGCTCGCCGGGGCGGGCCTGGTCGCCGCCGTGCGCCGTGCCGACCCCGCCTTCGCCCCCGCGGTCGGGCGGGTCAGCGCCCTGATCCAACGCCTCGAGCGGATCAGCGGCGGGCGCCCTCGGTAGCGTCTTCGCTGCTGTGTCGGACGACGCGAGGTCAGAGGAGAAGACCGCGGAGGGCAGCCCCGGTGGGTTGCCGATCTTCAGCACCAAGCGAATGCTGCAGACCGGGCTGGTGGTGGTCGTCCTGTTGATCGCCATCTATTTCCTCTTCCCGAAGCTGGTCGGCCTCGGCGACTCGCTCGACAAGCTCGGCGAAGCAGACCCGATCTGGATCGGGATCGCGATCGTCTGCAGCATTGCCTCCTACGCGACCTACATCGCCCTCTTCAAAGCCGTCGTCGGGGGCGACGCCCTGAGGCTGACGTGGGGTGAGACCTACGAGATCAACATGGCGGGGGTGGCGGCGACGCTGCTTTTCTCCGCCGGCGGCGCCGGTGGCGTCGCGCTCACCTACTGGGCGCTGAAGAAGGCCGGGATGGGCGCCCGCGATGTCGCCCGCCGGATGATCGCCTTCGTCGGCCTTCATTACGCCTTCTATCCGCTGGCCCTGATCGTCTTCGGCCTGCTGCTGCGGACCGGCGTGCTGAACGGCGAGAACTCGGTCGAGCTGACGATCGTCCCCGCCGCGGTCGCGGGCGTGCTGCTGGTTATCGGCGCCCTGATCACGCTGATCCCCGCCGATGTCGAATCGAAGCTGATGCCCCATGCCCACGGCGAGCACACCCGCAGCTTCGTCGAATGGGCCTCCCGGGTGCCGGAGACGCTGGGGGAGGGATTCCGCTTCGCCTTGCGGCTCTTCACCCACCCGCGCCAGGGCGGCCTCGCGGTTCTCGGGGCGGCGGGCTTCTGGGCGTTCAACATCGGCGTGCTCTGGGCCTCCTTCCACTCGCTCGGCATCCATGTGCCGCTGGCGGTCGTCGTCCAAGGATTTTTCCTCGGCATGGTCGGCAACCTCTTCCCGCTGGCGCCGGCCGGGGTGGGGGCGGTGGACGCCGGGATGATCGGCGCCTTCGTCCTCTTCGGCCTGCCCGAGGAGACCGTCTTCCCGGCGATCCTGATCTTCCGCCTGGTCTCCTTCTGGATGCCGATCCCACCCGGCATCGTCGCCTTCTTCCAGCTGCGCAACACTGTCCATCGCTGGGAAGAGGAGGGGCTGCCGATCGAAAGAGGCGGTGGTACTATAAAAAGTAAAGTATTGGCCAAGGAAGGCTTGGGATGAGCGACAGCAGCGACGACGTCAAGAAGAAGGTCGAGAACGTGATCATCGTCGGCGGTGGGCCCGCCGGCTACACGGCGGCCCTCTACACCGCCCGCGCCAATCTCGAACCGCTCGTCTTCGAGGGCTTCCAGTGGGGCGGCCAGCTGCAGAACACGACCGACGTCGAGAACTATCCGGGCTACCCCGAGGGGATCATGGGGCCGGAGATGATGAGCCAGTTCCGCGCCCAGGCCGAGCGCTTCGGGACCCGCTTCGTCACCGACGACGTCGACCGTGTCGAGCTCTCCGACGGCGGCGTGCAGAAGGTCTTCCTCGGCGACGAGGAGCACCGGGCGAAGACCGTGATCCTGGCGATGGGGGCGGAGCCGAAACGGCTCGGGGTGCCCGGCGAGATGGAGCTCGCGGGCCGCGGTGTCTCGACCTGCGGAGTCTGCGACGGCGCCTTCTTCAAAGGCCACCGGGTGCTGGTGATCGGCGGCGGGGACTCGGCGATGGAGGACTCGATCTTCATCTCCAAGTTCGCCGACGAGCTGACCATCGTCAACCGGCGCGACGAGTTCCGCGCCTCGAAGATCATGCGCGACCGGGCGCTGGCGGTGGAGAACATCGACACCCTCACCCCGTACGTGCCGCTCGAGTTCGTCGCCGGCGAGGACGGCAAGCTGGCCAAGGTCCGGCTGCGCCACGCCGACACCGGCGAGGAGTCTGAGGTCGAGGCCACGGGTGCCTTCGTCGCGATCGGCCACGTGCCGCGCTCGGAGGTCGTCAAGGGCCAGGTCGACACCGACGAGGACGGCTACATCGCCACCGAGGCCGGCTCGACCCGCACCAACCTGGCGGGCGTCTTCGCGGTCGGCGACGTCGTCGACCACACCTATCGCCAGGCGGTCACCGCGGCCGGCACCGGCTGCATGGGCGCGCTCGACGCGGAGCGCTACCTGCGCGACGCGCCGCCCCCGGTCGAGGCACACTGGTTCCCGGGCGGCGAGCCCACCGAGCTGGCGCAGCCGACCCGTTAGGCTCGCGGGCAGTGCCTGCCGAATGCACCCATCTCGACTCCGTCCAGTACCTGGAGCTGCCTGACGAGATCGCCGGCTGCGAGGAGTGCCTCGAGCTCGGCATGCGTTGGGTCCACCTGCGGATGTGCCAGACCTGCGGCCACATCGGCTGCTGCGACAACTCGGAAGGCAAACATGCGACCGCGCACTACAGGTCGGTCGGCCACCCGATCATCCGCTCCGCCCAGCCGGGCGAGGATTGGAGCTGGTGCTACGTCGACGAGCTGATGATGCGGCTCACCGACTAGAGCGGCGTCATCGCGTTGATCCCGGTCGCCTCGCGGCCGATGATCAGTTTCTGGATCTGGGACGTCCCCTCATACAGGGTCGTGACGCGGGCGTCGCGGAGGTAGCGCTCGACCGGGTAGTCGTCGACGTAGCCGGAGCCGCCGTGGACCTGGATCGCCAGGTTGGCGCACTCGACCGCCGACTCGGTCGCGAAGACCTTGGCGACCGAGGTCTCCATCGTGTTCGGCCTGCCTTCGTCCTTGAGCAGGCCGGCGCGCAGCACCAGCATCCGACTCGCGTCCCGCTTCAGGATCATGTCGGCGATCATCTCCTGGACCAGCTGGAAGCGGGCCAGCGGCACGCCGAACTGTTGGCGCTCCTTCGAGTAGGTCACCGAGTGGTCGACGCACCCGTCGCAGATCCCGACGCAGCCGGCGGCGACGCTGTAGCGGCCCGCGGCGAGCGCGGTCATCGCCACCTTGAAGCCGTCGCCGACCTCGCCGAGCAGGGCGTCGTCGCCGACCTCGACCGCGTCCAGCGAGAGCTCGGCGGTATCGGAGGAGCGCAGCCCGAGCTTGCCGTGGATCTCGGCGCTGGTGAAGCCGGCGCTGTCGGTCGGGACGATGAAGGCGGCGAGCCCCTTGTGCTTCTTCTCCGGGTCGGTCTGGGCGAAGATCAGCGCGAACTCGGCGACGTTGCCGAGTGAGATCCACATCTTCTGGCCGCTGATCGACCAGCCGTCGGCGGTCTTCGTCGCCCGGGTGCGCAGGTTGGCGGCGTCGGAGCCGGTGTCGGGCTCGGTCAGGCCGAAGCAGCCGAGGCCCTCGCCCGCGCAGAGGCGCGGCAGCCAGCGCTGCTTCTGCTCCTCGGTGCCGAACTTCTCGATCGGGGTCGAGACCAGCGAGGTGCAGACCGAGACGACGGTGCGGGCGGAGGAGTCGGCGCGGCCGATCTGCTCGACGATCAATCCATAGCCGAGATAATCGAGGCTGCGGCCACCGTACTTTTCGTCGACCGTCGCACCGAGGAAGCCGATCTCGCCGAGCTTGCGCGCCAGCTCGCGGTCGAAGCGTTCGGCGCGGTCGTTGTCGCGGACGCGGGGGAGGATCTCGCGGTCGGCGAACTCGCGCGCCGTCTCGGCGATCAGCTTCTGCTCGTTGGTGAGGTTGAAGTCCATCAGGCGCCTGCCGGCAGCTCGCGGTCACGCAAGGCGTCGAACGCTTCCCTGGCCTCGGTCGTGCGCGGCCCGGGGGCCGCGGGGAGCTCGACCTCGTCGATCGCGGCGACCGCCTGCACCTCACGGACGGTCGAGGCGAGGAAGGCCTCGGAGGCGCCCTTCACCTCGTCCAGCGTCCAGGCGCCCTCCTCGATCCCGGGGACGGCCTTCAGTATCCGGTCGCGGGTGATCGAGGCGAGCACGCCCTCCGCCAGGGCGGTGGTGCGGAGGGCGCCGTCGGCGACCCAGAAGATCGAGGAGGTCGGCGGCTCGAGCACGATGCCGTCGGGGCGGACGAGGAGCGCCTCCTCGGCGCCCTGCTCCTTCGCCAGCCGCGTCGCCAGCATGTTGGCGCCGTAGGAGAGCGACTTGACGCCGTTGAGGATCACCGTCGGCTGGTAGGTGATCGAGGCGATGCGGATCGTCTCGCCGTGGACGGGGACGTCCTCGGTGGCGGCGATGCGGCGGCCACCGCGGGTGACGATCAGGCGCAGCTGGCAGTCGAGCGGCCCGGCGGCCTCGAGCAGCGCGGCGATCTCGGCGCGCAGCGCCACGCGGTCGAACTCGAGCCGCAGCGAGGCGGCGGAGCGCTCGAGGCGCGCGATGTGGTCGTCGAGGGCGTAAGGGCGGCCGTCGTAGACGCGGATCACCTCGAAGGCGCCGTCGCCGCGGTAGAGGCCGTCGTCCTTGAGGCCGATCGTCGCCTCCGCGGTCGGCCCGATCCCCCCGTCGACGCTGGCCAGCTCGGTGAAGCCGGTCGTCATGGCGCGAGGCTACCTCACCGTGGGCCGGGCGTATCCTGGAACGGTGTTGGCCTTGCTGGGGATGGTCGCGGTCCTGCTCTTCGTCATCGGCGTGATCGTCGCCGTCGGCCACTTCTACCCGGGCAGCGACGCCGACCTGATCGACTGGTTCCCGACCCGTTCCCCCGCGGTCGAGGTCCAGAACGAGATCGACGACGTCCGACAGATGCTCGAGGCGCAGAACGAGCTGCGCCGCCGCCGCGGCGCCCCGGAGCTGACCGAGGCCGACCTCGAGGCTCGCGTCCGCGAGGACGAGACCTGGAAGACGCGGATGCGGGAAAGGGGCTGAGGGCCTTCTGTGGAGCTTTTCTGTCGCATAGAGAAAGGAAAGCTCCACAACCCGACTTCAGGCCGCGGCTGCCGATCCCTCCGGGGCGGTCTCGCGCACCGTGGAGCGGGCTCTTGCCGGGAGCGAGAAGGCGAGGGCCGCCGCGCCGAGGCCGGAGCCGAGGGCGAACCACCAGCCGCTTTCGAGGCCGTGCAGGAGGTTGCCGCCCGCGGTGTCGACGAGCGCGACGAGGACCGCGACGCCGATCGCCGAGCCGAGCTGGCGGGCCATGCCGAAGACCGCCGAGCCGGTGGCGAAACGCCCGGGTGGGAGCGAGGCCGTGGCCGCGGCCGGCAACGTGCCCAGGGTGAGGCCGACCCCGGCGCCGCCGATCATGAAGGCGGGCATGAAGGTCGACGCGTATTCCGGGGTCGGGCCGACCCGCGCCAGCATCAGGGCGAAGCCGGCGGCGAAGACGAGGCCGCCCGCCGTCGCCACCGGCCGTTGCCCGATGCGCGCGCCGAGGCGCCCCGACGGGACGGCGAAGATCGCCGCCATCAGCGGGCCGGGGGAGAGGGCGAAGCCCGCCCGCAGCTCCGACCAGCCCCAGACTTCGGTCAGCAGCAGGACGCCGGAGAGGAGCATCGCGCCGAAGCCCATGAAGAACACCAGCGTCGCCAGGTTGGCGAGGGCGAAGGAGCGGACGCGCAGCAGCGGCAGCTCGATCACCGGCGCATGGTGGTTGGCTGAGCGGTAGAGGAAGGCGGCGACGAGGAGTACGGCGGCGACGAAGGAGCCGATCACCCGGGCGCTGTCCCAACCCCATTCGGGCCCCTGGACGATGCCGAGCGTCAGAACCCCGATCCCGAGCGCGAGGAGGACGGCCCCGACCAGATCGGGCCGGCCGTCCTCGGGCTCCCTCACCTCGTCGAGGACGCGCAACCCGACCAACGCCGTGGCGATGCCGATCGGCACGTTGACGAGGAAGATCCAGTGCCAGCTGAGCTGGACGAGGAGGCCGCCGATCGGCGGGCCGAGCGCCGCGGCGACGCCGGAGATCGCCGACCAGATGCCGATCGCCAGCGGCCGCTGCTCGACCGGGAAGGCGGGCAGCAGGAGGCCGAGCGTGGTCGGGATCATCATCGCCGCGCCGGCTGCCTGGAGGACGCGGGCACCGACCAGGAACGGGATCGAGGGGGCGACCGCACAGAGCGCGGAGGCGGCCGCGAAGGTGAGCAGGCCGGTGATGAAGACGCGCTTGCGGCCGACCCGATCGGCGATCCGCCCGGCGGGGACGAGCAGCGCGGCGAAGACGATCGCGTAGCCGTTCAGGACCCAGGAGAGGCTGCCGAGCGAGGCGTCGTCGAACGAACGCGATAGGTCCGGGAAGGCGATGTTGACGATGAACAGGTCGAGGCTGGCCATGAAGAGGCCGATCGAGGTGATGCCGAGGACCTTCCAGCGGTGCGCCATGTCGCGGCTCCTTCGCGTCGCTTGCATTTCGCAAGGCACCGTAACAGAAGTCGGTTGCGAAAAGCAAGGAAGTCGCTAGACTCGTCTGCATGGCCATCGATTCCTACGCCGCGAAGAACTGCTCGATCGCCAAGCCGATGGCCTTCCTGGGCGAGCGCTGGACGATGCTCGTGGTGCGCGACCTCTTTCTCGGGCGCCGCCGTTTCGACGAATTTCAGTCCTCGCTCGGGGTCGCCACCAACGTGTTGAGCCAACGATTGGCGACGTTGACCGAGGAAGGGATCGTCGAGCGCCGCCGCTACAGCGAGCACCCGGAGCGCTTCGAGTACGTCCTCACCGAGAAAGGACGGGACCTGCAGCCGGTGCTGCTCGCCCTGCTCGCCTGGGGCGACCGCTACACGGCCGAGAACGGGCCGCCGCTGGAGACCGTCCACGGCGACCACGCCTTCCATGCCGTCCAGGTCTGCTCGGAGTGTGGCGAGCCGGTCGACACCCACAACATCCACAACCGACCGGGTCCGGGCGCGAGCGAGGAGCAGCTCCGCACGATCGGGCGTCCCCGCGCGTGGCAAGAGCACTGATCGTCGGCTGCGGCTGCAGCGGGCGCGCGTTGGGGGTCGAGCTGCTCGAGGAGGGCTGGGCGGTGCGCGGCACCGGCCGCGATGCCGAGGGCCTGGCCGCGATCGAGGCGGCCGGGATCGAGGCCGCGCGCGCCGACCCTGAGCAGCCGGGGTCGATCCTCGAGCTGGTCGACGACGTCGCCGTCGTGCTCTGGCTGCTCGGCTCGGCGACCGGGTCCGCCGAGAACCTGGCCACGATCCACGGCCCTCGGCTTGAATCGCTGCTCGAACGGCTTGTCGAAACGCCGGTCCGCGGCTTCATCTATGAGGGCGCCGGGACGGTCGACGAGGCGCTGCTCTCTGGTGGGGCGGAGCTTGTGCGCAACGCGGAGCGGACCTGGCGCATCCCGGTCGCGGTCACGAGCAGCTCTCGCCAAGACGGCTCGCAATGGGTCGAGGAGATGGAGACGTTCGTCGTCGAGCTCTTGTCGCGACGCTGAGCAGGCGGGAGAGGCGGCCCCTGAGCGAACCTCCCCGCAGTTCGTGAGTGAAGGGGCCGCCTCTCCCGCCCCTCTTAGCCCACCCGCTTCAAGAAGTCCCCGAGGATCCGCGCCGTCGCGCCCCAGATCATCTGCCCGTCGACCTCGTAGGTGGGCGTGTGGATCGGGACGCCACGTCGGATCAGGCGGCGCATCTCATAGCCCTCGCGGAGGTGGTCGAGGGTGAAGGCGAGGACCGTCTCGACCTCGCCGGGGTTCGGCTGCAGGTCGAGCTTCGGCGGCTCCGGGACGAGTCCGACGAAGGGCTGGATCCGGTACCCGGTGACGAAGGTGGAGACCGGCGGTAGCGCCCCGACGATCTCGACCGTGGCCGGGTCGAGGGCGATCTCCTCCTGGGCCTCGCGCAGCGCGGTCGTCTCGAGGTCGGCGTCCCCGGGGTCCTGGCGACCACCGGGGAAGGAGACCTCGCCGGCGTGGCGGCGCAGGTCGGCGCGGCGCTCGGTGAAGATCAGGCCGGGCCGCTCGGGCCAGCCGAAGAGCGCCAGCAGCACGGCCGCCTCGGTCCCCCCGTGCGCCTCCATCGCCGCCGCCTCCTCGGCACTCAGCAGCAGCGCCGCGATGTCTCCGTCCAAGCTGTTCCTGTCGCGCGGCAAGCCGACATCATCTCCGACCCCCGCGGTCGTCCCTGGCCCGGGTCCAGTCGCCGCGGTCGTCCTAAGGCCCGTTGTCAGGGCCAAAGGACGACCACACATGTGTGAACCGGGCCAAAGGGCGACCGCGATGTCGGCGACGGAAGCTCGCCGGGGTGCTCAGATGATGATCTGCACGGTGCCTGCATCGACCGACCAGGCGGCGCCCGCCACGTAGGAGGAGCGCTCGGAGCAGAGGAAGACGATCGCGGCGGCGATCTCCTCGGCGGTGGCGAGGCGGCCGTTCGGACGCGCCGCGTTCACCTCGGCGAGCGCCGCCTCGCGGTCGGTGGCACCGCTCCGCGCCATGTGCTGGTCGAGGAGGCCGCCCGGCTCCAGCCACATCGCGTCGGCGACGCCGCCCGGGCAGATCGCGTTGACGAGCACGCCGTCCTTCACGTAGCGGTCGGCGAAGAGGCGCGAGAGCGAGAGCTCGGCCGCCTTCGCCACCGAGTACTCCGGCATCGACTGCGAGGGCCGCTTGGCGGCGGTCGAGCAGACGTTGACGATCCGCCCCCAGCCGCGCTCGGCGAGGACCGGCGCGATCGCCTTCATCGCCCGCAGCGGCGCCATCACGTTCAGCTCGTACTGGTCGCGCCAATCGGCGTCCGGGACCTCGAAGAGGTCGCGGTTGCGCGCCGCCCCGGCGTTGTTGACGAGCGCATCGACGCCACCGAACGCCTCCAGCGCGGCGCCCAGCATCTGCTCGCCGGCGTCCGGCTCGGTGATGTCGAGCGGCAGCGTGGCGATCTCCTCATCGCCGCCGTCGAGCCCCTCGGCCGCGTCGGCGAGCCGGCCCGCGTCGCGGGCGACGAGCAGCACCTTGGCGTCCTCGGCGCGCAGCAGCCGCGCCGTCTCCAGCCCGATCCCCCGGCTGCCGCCGGTGATCACGCAGACCCGCCCGGCGAGCCCGAGGTCCATCAGGCGCGGGCGCGTTCGGCGACCGTGATCTCGGCGCCGTGCACCAGCAGCCGATGCACCGGGCACTTCTCGGCGATCACCATCAGCTTGCGCCGCTGCTCGTCGTCGAGCCCGTCGGGGAGGGCGACCTCGACCGTGAAACGGGTGATCGCACCGCCGTCGGAGTCCATCTCGACCGCGACCTCGAGCCCGTCGACGTCCCAGCCCTTGCGTTCGGCGTAGAGCTCGACGGTGATCGCGGTGCAGCCGGCGAGGCTGGCGGCGAGCAGTTGGGTCGGGCGTGGCCCGGTGCCGCCGCCGTCCTCGGTGGGCTCGTCGACGACCATCTCGAAGCCGTCGCCGAGGTCGACCTCGTGGGAGAAGCCGCTGATCCGACGGGCGACGACGTCGGCGTGCATCAGCGGCCCCGTCCCTCGAAGAGCGCCGGGTCGTCGACGTCGGCCCAGCGGGCCATCGCGTAGGCGAGGTCGGAGGCGCGGTTGACGAAGCCGATCACCGTGTCGCTCGCCAGCTCCCCGGCCTCGGCGAGGGTGGAGATGCGGCGCTCGGCGCGGCGGATCAGGGTGCGGGCGACGTCGAGCTGGGCGGAGAGCTGGTTGCCGCCGGGGATGACGAACTTCGGCGGCAGCTCGACCTCGGCCATGTAGCGGTCGATCAGCGCCTCGGCCTCGGCGACCATCTCCGCGGTGACGCGGCTGACGCCGTCTTCGAGTCTGCCCGCCGCCTCCGGGGCGGTCGCCAGCTCGGCTCCGGCGACGAAGAGGTCGTCCTGGAGGCGGAGGATGTCGGCGGCGAGCTCCTCGGTCCCGTCACCGGCCGCGCAGAGCGCGCGGGCGACGCCGAGCGCCGAGCAGGCCTCGTCGAGCGAGCCGTAGGCCTCGGTGCGGGCGCTGTCCTTGGGGACGCGGCCGCCGTACCAGAGCAAGGTGGTCCCGTCGTCGCCCTTCTTGGTGTAGATCTTGACCACGGCCCGATCCTACGCGTGCGGGCCGACCGGCCGGCTCATCCGACCGGGCTGAAGACGAAGCCGGTCATCACCTTGGGGAAGAAGTAGGTCGACTTCGGCGGCATGTTCTCGTCGGTCGCGGCGACCGCGCGCACCTGCTCGATCGGCACCGGGCGCAGGATGAAGGCGAGGTCGTAGATCCCCTCGGCGACCATCTCGACCGCGTCGGGGACGGTCTTCGCGTATTCGAGGCCGCGGCGCTCGGTGATGTCCTCCTCGCTCATCCCCGCGAGGCCCTCCAGCACCAGCGTCTCGAGGATCGCCGAGTCGAGCCGTCGGTAGGCCTCCGGGTGCCCGGCGAGGCGACGGTCGAGCTCCTCGGTGTCGCGCAGGCGCAGGCGACGCGAGCTGCCGTCGGCGGCGTCGTAGAGCCCGAAGACGCCGATGCCCTCGGCGCCCGCCGGGTCGAGCTCCTCGGGCGGGACCTCGGTCACCTCGAAGAGCTCGGCGAGGCCCGCGAGGAGGCGCTTGCGCCGGGCGGGATCGTGGGCGAAGCCGGAGAGGAGCCGATGGGTGGGGAAGACGGTGAGGCCGGGGTCGTCGAGGCCGGTGAGCGCCATCAGCGTGTAGTTCTGTGGTCCCTCGCCGCCGATCTCGTCGCGGTAGACCCGCGCGGTCTCGTAGCGGTGGTGGCCGTCGGCGATCAGGAGCTGGGCGCCGGCGAGGCGGTCGAGGACGGCGGCGACGGCGGCCGGGTCGGCAACTCGCCAGACGCGGTTGACGGTCCCGTCGGCGTCGGTCATCTCGCCCCAGGGCTCGGGCGTGAGCGCCGGCTCGACCAGCGGCCACGGGTCCTCGGTCGAGAGCGAGAAGATCGGCGAGAGGTTGAGACGGGTGGCACGGGTCAGCTCGAGCCGGTCGCGCAGCGGGCCCGGATGGGTGCGCTCGTGAGGGCGGACGGTGCCGGTCTCGTAGTCCTCGACCCGGACCCGACAGAGCACGCCGTGGCGGGTGCGCCGCGCGCCGTCGGGGGCCATGTAGTCCTGGGAGAGCGCCCAGACCGCGTCCTCGGCATCGGCGACGAGCACGCCCTCGGCCCGCCATGAGTCGATCAGGCGCGCCGCGTCCTCATAGGGATCGCCGACCGGCCGCGAGGCGGGGTCGGCCGGATCGAACGGCACCGGCAGGTCGATCGCCACCGCGTTGTAGGGGGAGCGCGCCAGCAGCGCCGCCCGCTCGGCCGCGTCGATCACGTCATAAGGCGGCGAGGCGCCCGCCCCTAACCCGCCGACCCTGGCGAGGTCGTAGTGCAGCGCCCGCAGCGGCTTCACGTCGGCCATCGGCCCAGACGCTAGATCATCCGGCCCGGCCGCCTACACTCCGGTCGTCGGGGCGTGGCGCAGCCTGGTAGCGCGCTGCCTTTGGGTGGCAGAGGTCCCCGGTTCGAATCCGGGCGCCCCGACTGTCGTTACTCACCAAGGCGCCGCCGGGAGTCCTCCGGGGGCACTGAACTCCTGGATCGAAACGCCGGTGACCTTCGTCGCGACCATCCGCTGCAGTGCGATGCCCACCCGGGTTTCGCCGAAGCGGCCCTCCTCGGATTCGCCCGAGGTCACCTGGCATTCGGCGGAGACTTCGCCGCCGTCGGTGGTGAAATCGGCCGCGGATTCGAGACTGACCGTCGCCGTCGAGGAGAGCTTTTCGGCACCGACCGGCACCGGCAGGGTGTAAATCCCGCCGACCAGCACCAGGTTCCCCAATTCCCCGGGGTCGCTCGCCAGGTTGCACTGGACCTGGACCGGTTCGGTCGAATGTTCGTTGCCGTTGAAGAGATCGCCGCTGAAGCTGATGACGTAGCTGCCGGCGGGAAGTTCCTTGATCCCGTCCACCGTGACCTCGTGGTCCTTCCCGACCGGGAAGCCGAGGCCTTCTTCGGCAGTGAGGGCGATGTAGGAGGGGCCGGCGCTTTCGCCCGGGGCGCCGGTGTCGCCCTTGGGGCCGGCCGCGCCTTCGGGGCCTTGCGCCCCCGTGGCGCCCGTCGCCCCGGTGGCTCCCTGTGGGCCCCGCAGGCTGTTCGCCGCCGACTGCGAGAGCTTCGCCGGGGTCACCGAGTCGTCCTTGATCTGGCGGGTGCCGACGCTGTTCTTCGGCAGCATCCGGGCGGTCGCATAGGCGGTGCCGCCGCCGAGCACGAGGATCGCCAGGATCGTGACCATGACGTTGGAGTAGGTGAGCTTTTCCCCCAGGCGATTCATCAAGTTCCCTCCGGTGAGCTTTGGACGGCAGCGGTGTCTATCGTACTGACTCAGAGTCAGTCAGGTGCCGACAGCGCCGCCTGCGGCTCGCCGAAGAGCCCGGTCGCAGGTTGCCGGTGCTGGTCTCAGCCCAGTTCGGCCGAGGCGGCGTCGGGCTCGGGTCGCCGCTCAGGCGGCGTCGGCTCGCGGCGGGGCGAGCCGTCGGGCACGTAGACGAGGTGAGAGGAGGCGTCGTCGCGCAACAGGCAACGGGGGCAGAGCTCGATATGGGCGAAGCGGGCCGAGTTGAACCTGCTTCCGCATCTCTCGCAGAGGTAGATGATGGTCTCCGTTTCCCGCCCGAGGCCTCCCTGGCCTGGGCCGACAAAGCCTAGCCGTTCGACGCCTTCGGCTGGACGCCTGCCCTAGCTGCGTCGCTTCCGCGCCTCGCGCGTCCAATATGGAGCCAGGTCGGCGAGGAAGGCGAGCGCGACGATGAACCACTCGAAGCCGTGGACGCGTTCGGAGCTGTCCCACATCACCGCGTAGGCGAGCGTCGTCCAGGGCAGCAGGAAGAAGCCGACGAAGGGGACGATCCAGGCGTCGTAGGCGCGGCTCAGCAGGTCGCTGAAGATCCAGACGAAGAAGAGCGCCAGGCGCGGGGAGACCAAGGCGAAGATGACGACGAAACAGCCCACGGCGCCACCGTATCCGCATTTACCCCCTCCCCGTGGGGGTAAATGCGGACGGCGTCGTCAGTTCACGGCCTTGTTAGTTCACGGTCTTGTTAGACCTGGGGCGTAGCCTTCCTTTCAGAACTTGAGAGAGGAAGACCACATGGACATTGGCAAGCTGATGATGAAGCTGAACGCCGACAAGACGCAGATGGTCGCCGCCGAGGAAGCGCTGCCGGGCCGCAGTGAGCCCGCCTTCCAGGTGCCCGAGACCCACGCGGCGCTCGGGACGCCGCTGCGGCCGCCCTTCCCGGAGGGGATCGAGGTCGCCTACTTCGCCCTCGGCTGCTTCTGGGGCGCCGAGCGGCTGTTCTGGGAACTGGACGGCGTCTACTCGACCGCGGTCGGCTATCAGGAGGGGACCACCCCGAACCCGACCTATGAGGAGGTCTGCAGCGGGCGGACCGGCCACGCCGAGGCGGTGATGGTCGCCTTCGACCCGAAGAAGGTCTCCTACGAGGATCTGCTCAAGGTGTTCTTCGAGGAGCACGACCCGACCCAGGGGATGCGCCAGGGCAACGACGTCGGCACCCAGTACCGCTCCGGCATCTACTTCGTGAATGACGCCCAGAAGGAGACCGCGGAACGGGTCCGCGACGCCTACGACGCCGACCTGCGCGCCGCGGGCAAGAAGCCGGTGACGACCGAGATCGAGCCCGCCGGCCCCTTCTACTACGCCGAGGACTACCACCAGCAGTACCTGCACAAGGTCCCGAACGGCTACTGCGGCCTGAAAGGGACCGGCGTCGTCTGCACCATCCCGGCCGCCGCATAGGCGGCCGGAGCGCCGCCGCCGGGCGCGGCGACTAGCATCCCGCGCCCGTGGCACCGTCCTTCGGTTCCTACATAGCCGGCAGCCTTGCCGTGATCGGGATAGTCGCCGCGCTCGGGCTCGGCGGCTACTGGTTGCGGCGCTGGATCGTGCCCGAATTCTCTGGCGCGCTGGCGCGCCTCGCCGACGCGACCCTCGCCGTCGCGCTGCTGGTGATCTCGCTGGAGATCCTCGGCACGCTCAGCGTCCTGCGCTTCGGTTGGATCATCGTCTTCACGATCGCCGTCGGGCTCGGTGCGGCGGCGATCGGCTACTGGCGGGCGGGGGAGCGCGGCGAGGAGGTCGAGGCGCCCCCGGTGACCAAATGGGCGCTGATCCTGGCGATCGCGGTCGCCTCCTTCACGATGGCCGAGTGGACCTTCCCGTCCCAGCTCAACCTCGATCTGGGGATGTACGGCGGCGACACCACCTGGTACCACATGCCGCTGGCGGCGACGATGGCCCAGCAGCACTCGACGGTCCATCTGCACTTCACCGATCCGCTGCGGCTCGCCGTCTGGTTCTACCCGCAGACCTCGGAACTGGTCCACGCCGCCGCGATCGTCCTCTTCAAGTCCGACTGGCTCTCGCCGCTGATCAACCTCTTCTGGCTGGCGATCGCCCTGCTCGCCTGCTGGTGCGTCGGCCGTCCCTACAAGGTCGGTCCGGCGACCCTGATCGCGGGCGCGATCATCCTCGACTCGGGGGTGATGATCGAAACCCAGCCCGGCGAAGCGCGCAACGACATCATGGGGCTCGCCTTCCTCGTCGCCTTCGCCGCGTTCCTGATCAACGGCCACCAGCGCCGCGCGCCGCGCGAGGGCGCCGCCGTCCAGGACGCGCCTGAGCGCAACGCGCCGCTGCTCGACAAGGGCCCGCTGATCATGGCCGGCCTCGCCGCCGGGCTGGCGGCCTCGGTGAAGACGACGTTCCTGGTGCCGGTCGCGGCGATCGCGATCGGCGTCTTCCTCTTCAGCGGCAAGGGGCGACGCTGGACGACCGCCTGGATACTCGGCCTCTCGATGCTGGTCACCGGTGGCTATTGGTACGTGCGGACGGCGATCAAGAGCGGCGGCAACCCGATCCCGATCACCAAGTTCGGCCCGCTGCACCTGCCCACGCCGGACCAGATGCCGCTCGATCCGCGGCCCCGCTTCGCCGTCGCCCACTATCTCGGCGACCCGACCATCTACCGGCTCTGGTTCTTCCCGCAGCTGGAGAACGCGCTCGGGCCGCTCTGGCCGCTGATCCTGATCATGGCGGTGGCCGCGGCGCTCTTCATCGTCGTGCGCTCACGCAACAAGGTCCTGCGCGTGATCGCCGCCGCGGCCCTGCTGACGGCGGTCGTGTACGTCTTCACGCCGCTCACCGCGGCCGGCCAGGAAGGCGCGCCGACCGGCTTCTTCACCAACACCCGCTACCTGATCCCGGGGCTGATCCTGGCGATGGTGATGCTGCCGCTCGCGCGGCCGCTGCGGGCGCCCGACCGCCGCGCCGAGATCACGCTGATCTTCCTCGGCCTCGTCTACTGGGTGACCGTGCTGGCGACGCCGAAGTGGTACCCGACCTACATCTTCGGGACGATCTTCATCACCCTGGCACTGGTCTGGACGCCGACCGCGCTGGCGCTGGGTCGCTCGCGCGGGTTGATGTCGCGGCGGATCGTCGCCGCGGCGGCGATGCTGATCCTGGTGCTCGCCGTCGTCCTCGGGCGCGCCCAGCAGGTCCAGTACGCCGACCAGCACTACACGAACACGAAACTCTTCCTCCAGGAAGGCGGCCCGCAGAAGGCCTACGAATACGCCCAGAAGCTGCAGCACAAGCGGATCGGGATCGTCGGCTCGAGCGAGATCATCTTCGGCCAGTACGGCTTCTTCGGCAATCCGCCGACCAACGAAGTCGACTACGTCGGCGTGCCCGGCCCGCACGGCGCCTACCGGCTCGCGACCTCCTGTCCGCAACTGATGGAACGGATCAACGCGGGCAACTACGACTATCTGATCATGTCCCAGTACACGCAGGACTCCCCGGAGAACGAATACTGGTATCCGATCTACGCCTGGGTGAAAAAAGACCCGGCGTTGGAACCGGTGGTCGAAGAGACGGACATCGTCCCCGAGTCGGACTTCGTCTTCAAGGTGAACGGCGAGCTCTCCCCGCAGTACTGCCCCTCGTCCAAGGGCGAAGCCGAGGCCAGAGAACAGGCGAAGGTCGAAGAACTCGAAGGCGAATAGGGGCGTTCAGGCGCCGAGCGCGTGGGCGCGGATCAGCTCGGCGGAGCGCTCGGGCTGCTCCCACCAGAAGAGGTGGCCGACGCCGTCGAAGATCTCCAGTTGCGCGCCGGGGATCAGGGAGGCGATCAACTCGCCGTTGGCGACCGGGATCATCTTGTCCTCGGTGCCGTGGATGACGAGGGTGGGCGCGGCGATCTCGGCGAGGCGCTCCTGCACGTCGTGGCCGCCGATCGCCCCGATCTGCAGTTGGACCGTCGCCTGGCGGGCCGGGAGCGCCCCGGCCATCGCGGCGAAGTCGGCGTAGTTCGACTCGTCGGCGCGGAAGCCGGGGGAGAGGTTCACCACGTAGGCCGCGCCGATGACGCGGTCGAGGTCGCCGGAGCCGAAGGCCTCGAGCAGCGGGCCGGCGTCTTCGGGCGCGATCAGCGAGGAGCCGGGACCTCCCGGGTAGGTGCAGCCGAGGGTCAGGGTGCGCAGCCGCTCCGGCGCGGCCAGCGCCACCTGCTGGGCGATCATGCCGCCCATCGAGATGCCGAGCACGTGGGCCGTCTCGAAGCCAGCCGCGTCCATCACCGCGACCGCGTCGGCGGCGAGGTCGGCGATCGTGAACGGCTCGCCGACCGGCTCGTTGTTGCCGATCCCGCGGTTGTCGAAGACGACGCAGTCGAAGTCGGGCCGCAGGCGCGACATGAAAGGCTCGCCCCAGGTCAGGTGCGTGCCGCTCATCCCCTGGATCAGCAGCAGCGGCTCGCCGCTCCCCGAGCGCTCCCAGTACAGCTCCGCCCCTGCTTCCCCTGCGGTCGGCACGCCGCGATCGTACGGGATCGGCGTAAGCACAGGTAATCTTTCCCGATGCGAGTCGCCTGGCAAGGAGCCCTACTCCCCGGCCTGAGTCGCCTCTTCTGCGCCCTCCTCGCCGCGCTCGTCCTGCTCGGAGCCGTGGCCATGCCGGCCGCGGCCCATACGAAGCTCTCGAGCGAAGCCGCCGAGGCCAAGGCGTCCCTCTACGCCACGAAGACCTGTGGCCATGACCCCTACTGCGCCAAGCACGGTGTCACGGGCTGTTACAGCGCCGGCCCGCGCGTAGCCCTCTGCCACATGTACATCCAGCGGGACACGCCGGTCCAGGGCCCCTATCGGTGCCAGAGGGAAGTCCGCATCGGCCTGAACCCGCCCGGAGACCGCGGCATCGTCAAGAGCTGGACCGGCTGGACCTGTCGACGCTGAAGTGGGTGTCGCGGCCCCGACGCCAAGGAGGCGCCGAGGCCGGGACGGAACTATTTGGTGCCGAGAATGTCGAGGGCGCCGCCGGTGAGGCTGATGCCGCTGCCGGTTTTGCATTTCCCTTCCAGCCCCAGGACGCTGAAGGAGTGGCTGGTCGGGGCGGAGGGAGCGAGCGCATACATCGATCCGATCCCTTCGATCGGGCCGAAGGACATCGTCCGGGTGGTGGCTCCGGTGCCTTCGTCCTCGACGACCCCGATGCCGACGATGTTCGGGATGAGTTCGTTGATGCTGGTCGGCGGGCTCGATACGTCGCGGAGCAAGAGCTCCTCCGCCTCGCGTGGCGCTTCACAGGTCCCGGCGAAGCTGATGTTCAGCGTGGCGAGATATTGGTCGTCCTCACCAGCCGGTTGGGTGTAGCTGCCGATCGAATAGAGCGCGGTTTTGCTGAACGCCTGCTGGGTGCTGGTGCGCAGCCGTGCGACGGCCTGCGTGAACGGCGTGCTGGGCGCGTTGATGTTGGCTCCGGTGATGGTGCTGCCGGCGATGTTCGAGCCGCTGACCGTGCCTGCGCCGATCTTCGCGCCGGTCACGGCTCCGTTCGCAAGTTTCGAACCGACGATCGCCTTCGCCTTGATCTTCGCGCCGGTGACCGCGTTCTTCTTGATTTTCGCGGCCGTGACGGCGTTCTTCTTCAGCTGCTTGGACCCGACGCTGTTCTTGCCGAGCTGGCTGGCGGCGAATGCGGTGCCGCCGCCGATCAGCAGGAAGAGACAGACGGTCGAGATGACGTTCGAGTAGGTGAGCTTGCCGCGTAGGCGTCTCATGGGTTGGACTCCCTGTGGTCGTGAGAATGGTCTGCCTGAAACCTCTCAGGCCCCCAGGGGATTTGCAAAGCCGCCAGACTGATGGCCGAGCCCCCGTAGCTCAGCTGGATAGAGCGTCGGACTTCTAATCCGAGGGTCGCAGGTTCGAATCCTGCCGGGGGCACTGACTGGTTGGAACGTGCGGCGGCCTGGCTTGCGCGCCTACCCGAGCGTCAACTTCACCTTCGTGGCGGGTGCCGGCACCTTGCCCGATTTCGGGTTCTGCTTCGTGACCTTGTCGTTCTTCGGGCTGGCGCCTTTCTTCCTCGTCACCTTGCCGAGGCCGCAGTCGGCCCGCTTCAGCAGCTTCTTGGAGGCCTTGAGCGTCTTTCCGACGAGGTTCGGCACGGTGCAGGTGGCGCCGGAGGTCGATCCTTGACCCGACGGCGTCGGGCTGCCGGGACCCGTTGCAGCTTCGTAGGTGAAGGTCTGGGAGGAGGAGGCGGCGGTACCCGCCTGGGTGGTGAGGCTGATCGGCACCGAGGACCCGGCCGTGCCGGGCGGGGAGATCGCGTCGACAAGGCCTTCGGAGACCTGCGTGAAGCCGGCCGGGATGGTGCCGAAGCGGACCGAGGTGGTCCCCTCGAGGTCGGTCCCGGCGATCTTGACCTCGGTGCCGCCCGCGGCGGGGCCACCGCTCGTCCCCAGCAACGAGATCGTCGGCGCGGGCTGGATCACGGCGTCGAAGGCGTATTCGGCGGGGATCTGGTTCCCTTCCGCGGTCGCGCCGAGGCCGATCGCGGGTTCCCAGATGACCGCCTCGTGGTCGATGCCGGAGGCGACGATGGCGGGCTTGTCGCCCGGGGGCACATAGAGACCGACCGTTTCCCCGGCGGCGATCGGCAGGTCGGCGGCGAAGGTCTGCACGCCCTTGGTCGACGGGGTGGCCGACGGGCTCTCGCCGGTCACGGTGTAGGTCTTGCCCATCTCGTCGCGCAGGGTGAAGAGCTGGAAGCCGGCACCTTCGGCCCCGAGCAGCCGCCAGCGGATGACGACGCCGTCCACCGGGGAGACGGCCTGGAAATACGGCGAGGTGGAGACCGTGTCGACCGCCAGGTAGGACTGGCCCTCCGCGAGCCCCGGGGTGTACGCCTCTTCCAGCGGGCTTCCGATCGTCACCGGGGCGGCCTGGGCGCTTGCGCACAGGGCCGCCGATGCCGCCGCGACGGCGACGAGGACCACGGCAGGTGTCGTCCTTCTCGGCTTTTGGTCCGCAGCTCGCATCTTCTGGACCGGGCAAATGATCCTGGGCGAGGGCATGACCGTCAACGATGACCCCCCGGCCGTCTACGCGACCGCCGGACGGAGCATCGAGGTCATCGGCGGGCAGCCACCGGCCTGCGCCGTGGCGGTGGGGATCGATCGGGTGGGCGATGGCCATCTGTTCGAGGGTCGAGAACAGATCGCCATGCTTTGCTCTGGGGACGGTCTCGCCGAGCACGCCGACCACCTACGCCGGACGGACGGCCGGGCGAGCGAGATGCGCTCACGGTCCCGTCAGGACTGGTCGGACCGCTGCACCTCGGTGAAGAGGTCGCCTTGGGCGGCCGCCGATCCCGACCTGCCGCCACCCGCGCCGCGGAGCACGAACGCGAAGCCGACGGCGACCAGCGCGCCGGTCAGGGGGCCGGCGACGTAGACCCAGTAGTCCGAGAAGGTGCCGCTCACCAGATCAGGCCCGAAGGTGCGGGCGGGGTTCATCGAGGCGCCTGATATCGGGCTGCCCCAGAGGCCCGCGAGGGCGATGTACCCACCGACCCCGAGCGCGCCGAAGATGCCGATGTTCTGGGCTCCGGATGCGGTCCCGAGGATGACGCTGACGAGGCCCAGGGTGAGCAGCGCCTCCATCAGGTAGCCCTGTCCGTCCGAGTAGCCGGGGGCGACATAGTTGGACCCGAAGCTCGCCGACACGTCGATCACCCCGTGCAGGAAGAGCGCCGCGAGCGTCGCGCCGATCAACTGGACGACGACGTAGCCCGGCACCCGCCGCCAGGGAAAGTCGCCGCGCGCCGCGAACGCGAAGCTGACCGCCGGGTTGAGGTGCGCCCCCGACACTTTCCCCATGAACAGGATGATCCCCATCACCATCAGCCCGGGGGCGACCACCGCGGCGGTGCGGCCGATCGTGTCCGGGAAGGCCTGACCCATCATCCCGCCACCGGCGGCGACGATCACCAGCAGGAAGGTCCCGTACAGCTCCGAGAAGAGGCGCCGCCACTCCTGGTCGGGATCCTGAAAGTCCCGCATCGGCGCGGTGACGTCCCGGTCGATCCAGGCGAGGATGCCCGACTCGGTGGTCGTCGGCGGCACCGGCGGCTCCGGCTTCATGCTCACAGCCCCGCCATCCTTCCGGCCGCCAGCCGTGGGAAGAACTGGGCGAGGACGCCGCGCAGGGCGGTGAGGGTCTCCTCGGTCGAGAGCTGCGCGTCGGGATCGCCCAACTCCGGCGGAATCTTGATCCCGGCGTCCTTCGCGTGCTCCAGCATCCCGCCGCCCGCGGCCTTGCCGAGCGTGCTGAGGGCTTTGCCCATCTGTTCGACGTCCATGTGGAACTGCGGCACCGGCAGCGCCTTCACGTCCGGCCAGCTCTCGGGATCGCGCGGGCTCTCACGGGAGAGCAGATGGTCGAAGGGGGCGGCGGCGGCATCGCGGGCGGTGAAGGCGTCGCCGAGGTCCCACACCTTGCGCAGCGTGGCGATCATCGAGGTGTGCCGATGCTCTGCGTTGATCACGGTGCCTTCCTCCACCCAGGGAGAGACGACGATCGCCGGCACCCGGTAGCCGGAGCGGTCGAACCTGAAGTCCATCTGCCCGGCTGGTGCGCCGGGATCGGGTGGGGGGACGGGTCCCGGGGGGACGTGGTCGTAGGTACCGCCGGGCTCGTCCCAGCCGATGAAGAGCATCGTGTCGTAGGCGTTCGAGCCCTCGGGGGAGGCGGCCGACCTGATCGCGTCGTAGATGCGGGCCAGGAACGCCTCGCCGCCGCGGATCGAGGACGGCGGGTCGGCCGGGACCTCGATCCCGGGGAGCAGTGCCCGCCCGCAGGCCGGGTGGTAGTCGCTGTGACCGGCCATCAGGTTGGGCTCGATCAGGCTGAAGTCCGGCAGGGTGCCGTCCGCCGCGTCTCGCTCGAACTCCGAGTAGGGCACGAAGTTCGTGGCGAGCCGGTCCTTCAGGCGCGGCATATGGATGATGCCGGTGAAGGAGAGGGCCATCGGCTCCTGCACGTAGACCTTCCAGGTGCGCCCGTGCGCCTCGAGCCGCTCGAACAGCGTTTCGGCGGTGTTGTGCCGGATCCAGTTCGACATCGGTTTGTTCACCACGAATCCGGAGGAGGTCGCCGCGGTCCAGAAGGACCGGTTCATGAACGTCTGCGAAGGGACCTCGCAGAACCAGTGGTCGAAGACGCCGAAGCCCTTGGCGATGCCGTTCAGCACCGGCACCTGCTTCGGCGTGTAGCCGGTCATGATCTGCGCGTACTCCTCATAGGTGGGCTGGCGGCCCATCTCCGCGGTGAACGTGCTGATGTAGTCGGTGACGAAGCCGTCCATCGTCGGCGCCGCGCCGGGCGGGGGCGCGTTCCAGGGGGCGCTGACGTCCTCACCGGTCTTCAGCCGGTTCTGCTCTTCCAGGACGTTGAAGAGCTGGACGTTGGTGTGGAAGTACTCCTCGCCCGAGTCGGGGTTGGGGGCATCCATGTCCGTCCCGATCGCGTAGGGGACCGTCCCCCGCTCGGCGCCGTGCTCGGCCCAGTCCGGGATCGGGTTGCCGAGGTCCTTGCCGATCACGCCCTCGAAGGTCTTGCCGTCCTCGGGTCCGTAGAGATGGCCCAGGAGGTTGTCGAACGAGCGGTTCTCGAACAGCACCAGGACGACGTGGTCCATCGCATGTGAGCGATCACGGTTCATAAGGCGCTCCTCGGGTTCGCAGCCTAGAGCCCCGCCGGATGACGGGCAACGAAGCCCGCCGTGGAGGTCGGCTCGAGGTGCCAGCGGGGGCCGGTGCCGCGCGCGTCGCCGACCGTGTCCCAACGCAGTCCGGCGATCTCCATGAAGGTGTGGTCGGCATTGGCGTAGACGGTGATCCACTTGCCGGGGCCGGGCTCGCCCCAGCCCTCGAGGGAGCCGGAGGTGAGCGGTTCCGGGATCAGGCCGCCGCCGAAGAGGGCGAAGCTGACCGAGCCGGAGCAGTCGTAGCCGTAGGAGTAGAAGGACTGGTGGCCGCCGCCCCAGACGTAGGGGCGGCCGACGATCGTGTTGGCCGCGTTGATCACGTTCTGGACGGCTTCCGGGGCGTCGGGGGGCGCCAGGGCGATGCCGGAGAGGAGGATCGCGGTCGAGCCGGTGTCGTCGACGCGGGTGTGGGCGAAGAGCCTGCCGCCGCCGGAGTGGGGGACCCTGGTGCCGTTGCTGCCCGCCGAGGCCGGTGCCATTTCGGCGGGGTCCTTGACTTCTTCGTCGGCGAGGGTCGCTTCCGGTTCGGCCGCCGTGGCTTCTTCGTCGGCGAGCTTGCGCTCGGTCGCGGCGATCTGCTTCTGCGCCGCCATCAGGGCGAAGCCGTGGCCGATCGCTTCGATCGCCCGTTCGGCGCGGGCGGCGCCGAGCGCCGTGACCAGCGTTTCGAAGGCGCCGAGGCTCGAGGAAGAGGCGGCCGCCCCGGACGAGCCGCCCGAGGACGATCCCATCGCCGCAGCGCCGGGTGCCGCCGGGCCGAGCAGGGCCGCTGCGATCAGGGCACAAGCCAGCGACCCGGCCACCCGCCGGGCTCGCTTGCCGCCTCTGCCGCTGATCTCAGTTGTGCGCGAGAAACCCATCGCCGGAACCCAGACCAAGGAAACCTTAGCCGGCGGCCGGGTCGCGGATGTGAAGCGACCGTTAGTTTCCTTGCGCCTTGAAAGTCCTCCTGATCCCGATCGCGATCATCGCGTTCATCGTCTTCCTGATCGTCCTCGGTGCGATCGGGCTGGGCGTCGCCTTCATCATCCTCGCCGCGGTCGGCAAGATCGGCCGACTGATCGGCGGTGCGGGGCGCCGGATCAGCAGGATCGGACGGCGGCAGCGGACCTGACGACTTCGAAGGCACTGCCCGGGATCGCCTTCAGCGCGTCGAGTTCTTCGTCGTCCCAGCGGCGGTCGCTGGTGCCAGAGATGTACCAGTTGGAGCCGTTGTCGGCGACGATCAGGCCGTATTCCTTCATCGCCATCGCGATCGCCCGCGCGGCCGGTCCCATCCTGCCCAGCGGGTAGCTCGCCTTCAGCCGCAGTCGCAGCCCCATCGGCGGCGCGGCGCCGTTGCCGGTGTCGCCGGCGCAGTGGGAGGCGGGATGGATCCAGGCGTTGCGGGTGCTCTCCATCGTCACCCGGATCGCGTGGTCGACATGGCCCGCGGCGGCTTCTTCGTAGCGGACCAGGCCTGGGAAGATCGGCAGCCCGGCGGCGTCGGCGGAGGTCCAGCCGTCGGGACGGAGCGCCGCCGAGCGCAGGTTCCATTCGACCCCCGTTTCGGCGTCCCAGTGTGGCTTCGGCCGCCCTTCGTAGCGGGCGTCGTAGAGCTCGTAGAGTTTGCAGGTCGACTTGTCGACGACGAGGACGTGGCGGTCGCCTTCGGCGCGGGCACCGCCCTCGACCGGCGCGTTCGCCGGGATCGGGAAGGGGCCGGGGGAGCTTTCCGAGCCGTAGGCGGTGTAGTGGATCGGCAGCTGCCTGGTCCCCGCCCCTACCACTGCGTAGGGGAAGCCGTATTCCCGCGGCGAGCCGAAGTCAGGGTGGATCGCGGTGCCCCCATGGGAGTCGATGTAGGCGATCACCCTGGCCGAGTTCGCCGCCCGCGGCGCCTTGGCGATGTTCTGGTTCCAGGCCGCCTCGGTCGCCAGCGAGGGAGCGCGCGGCGAGGTCGACGCCGGCGGATCGGGGAAGACCGTGCACGACCCGAGGCTCGGGTAAGGGCCGAGCGCCCGCGCCTGTCCCGCGGCGAGCGCCGCCAAGCACACGAGCCCCACCATCATCGTGGCGGCCCCCGCCGCCCAGGCATGCGTCCGAGCTTTCAGGGGCATGGGACCCGCAAAGCTCGTAAGCACGGGACGGCGGCGGGGTGCTTCCGAGCTTTGCCGCCACATATGGCGGGGAAGATCGGACACGGTCAGGGGATGGGTGGGGTAGGGCCCTCGCGGACGGTGAGGCGGCCGACCTCTAAGGCGTCGATCGAGAGCTCCTCGATCTCGACCTGTTCGAAGCTGGCGCGGCCTACCTTGAGGCGCTTCACCGAGAGACGGCCGATCGCGAAGCCACCGACCGCGGCGGCGCCGATCGCGAGGGCGCCGACCGCCATCGCCCCGACCGCCTCCGCGCCGCGCGCCTCGATCATCGTCGCCACCGCTCCCCGGGCGGCGGCTCCGTCGGCGAGGGCGCCGAGCGCCGCCGCCGGCCGGGCCTCCGGGCGCCATCCGCGTGGCCGCTTGCGTGGCATGCGCCCAAGGTACCGCCTGGCTAGCCTGCGGGAATGGATTCCGAGAGGCGACCGACGCTGCTGGCGGTGCGCCAGGTGCCGTGGGAGACGCCGCACCGGATACTCGACTCGTGCGGGGATCTCGATGTACGCCACGCCTGTCCGCTCGAGGGCGATGCGCTGCCGCCGCACGAGGAGGTCGCCGGCGCCCTTGTCATGGGTGGCCCGATGAACGTCGACGAGACCGACCTCCATCCCGGCCTGGCGACGACCCGCGACTGGCTGGCCGAGGCGGTGCGCCGCGAGATGCCGGTGCTCGGCATCTGTCTCGGGGCCCAACTGTTGGCGCGGGCGCTCGGCGCCGCGGTGGCGCCCGGCGCGGGCAAGGAGATCGGCTTCCATCCGGTCGCGGTCGATGACCCCGAGGACCCGATCATCGGTGGCCTCGCCCCGACCTCACGCGTCCTCCACTGGCACGGAGACGTCTTCGAGCTGCCGGACGGCGCCACCCACCTCGCCTCCTCGGCGCTGACCGGCCACCAGGCCTTCCGCCTCGGCAACGCCTGGGGCGTCCTCTTCCACCCCGAGGCCGATGTCGCCCTGGCCGAGCGTTGGATGGCGACACCGGAGATGTCGACCGAGGCGATCGAGGTGCTCGGCGACGAAGGGGCGGGGAGGATCGTCCCCGAGGCGGCCGAGCTGGAGGCGGGGCTGATCGCGGCGACGACGCCCGGCTTCGAGGCGTTCGCGGCGCTGGTGGCGCGCGGCGCTTAGCGGGAGGTCGGTCGGGGACCCGCGCGGTTCGAAACTTCGACCATCACGAAGTAACCAACCGTGCAGATTCCTGACCGTTCGACCACGACACGGATCTCCTCGACTCCCCGCAACCTCGGCCGTCCCGGCCACGGCACACCCTGCCGGGGTCGTGGCCGGGACGGGCGCGTCCCTTGCCCTGGCGCCGGCTCAGGTCGCGTGGAACCCGGTGGGAACCAGCCAGCCTTTTACCTCGCCACCGCCGCTTCGACGCCGTCGAGCATCCACTCGAGCCCCGGCTCGAAGCCGGAGTCGGGCGGCACGCCGAACGGGTGGCTGCGGTTGCGGCGACCGGTGATCTTCTTGATCAACGGCAGCTCGCCCGCCTCCAGGGCCGCGGCGACCTCGGGATCGGGATCGCGGAAGGAGTGCAGCGCGTCCTTGCCCGCCGGCCCGAGCGACGCGAGCATGCGCTGGCGCGCCCGCGCCCGCATGCAGTAGCCGGTGACGTAGTCGTCGATCGACATCAGGATCGCGCGGCCGGTCGGGGGGTCGACGTGGAGGCCGACCATGATGCTCACCGACTGCTCGACGTGGCGCAGGCGGTTGATCCGCGCCCGCGGCCTGACCGGGACGACGTCGAGGGTCCAAGGGTGGGCTTCGAAGGCGTCCTTGGTCTTGTGGGCGATCGCCCGCAGGGCGGTGCGCCAGTCGGCGGGGAGCGGCTCGGGAAGCAGCATCTCGGCGGCGACCGCGTCGCGCATCAGGTCGAGCAGCTCGTCCTTGGAGGCGACGTGCGTATAGGGGGTCATCGTCGCCACCCCGAGCTCGTCGGCCAGCCGTCGCATCGACACCGCCTCGACTCCCTCGGCGTCGGCGATCTGCACCGCGGCGGCGACGATCTCGGCGCGCCGGCAGGCCTTCTCCTCGATCGCCCCTCTCTCGGTCGGCGTGACACCCATCGTCCGTACACTGTACAGTCCTCTCTCCGTACAGCGTATGCCCGCCATCTCCGTCCAAGACCTGCGCAAAGCCTTCGGCGACTTCGAAGCCGTCAAAGGCGTGAACTTCGAGGTCGGGACCGGCGAGGTCTTCGGCTTCCTCGGCCCCAACGGGGCAGGTAAGACGACGACGATCAACATGCTCTGCACGCTGACCAAGCCCTCGACCGGCAAGGCGGAGGTCGCCGGCTTCGACGTGGTCGCCGCCCGCGACGACGTGCGCCGCCACATCGGCCTCGTCTTCCAGGACCAGACGCTCGACGGCTACCTCACCGCAGAGCAGAACCTGCGCCTCCACGCCGAGCTCTACGGCGTCGAAAAGGCCCTGGTCAAGCCGCGTATGGAGCAGGTACTGCGGATGGTCGGGCTCTGGGAGCGGCGCGACGGGCAGGTGCTCACCTTCTCCGGGGGTATGCGGCGGCGGCTCGAGATCGCCCGCGGCCTGATGCACTCGCCGCGCGTCCTCTTCCTCGACGAGCCGACGATCGGCCTCGACCCGCAGACCCGCGCCTCGATCTGGAGCTACATCCGCCAGCTGCAGGAGAGCGAGGAGATCACGATCTTCATGACCACCCACTACATGGACGAGGCCGAGTTCTGCGGCCGCATCGCGATCATGGACAACGGCGAGATCGTCGCCCTCGACACGCCCGCCGCGCTGAAGGAGGCGGTCGGGGCGGACCGGATCAGGATCGAGACCGCCGACGACGAGCGGGCGATCGCCGAACTGGCGGAGCGCTTCGGCCTCGATGCCGGAATCTCCGAGGGCGCGGTCAGCTTCGCCGTCGCCGACGGCGAGGAGTTCGTGCCGCGCCTCTTCGCCGAGATGGAGGTGCCGATCAAGGCGGTCAACCTCTCGCGGCCGACGCTCGACGACGTCTTCATGTCCCATACCGGGACGACGATCCGCGACGCCGAGGAGTCGGGCGCGAAAAACCGCAACCGCGCCGCGATGCAGGCGATGGCGGGACGGCGATGAGCGCGACCGAGACCGCCGCCGCGACCGCGACGGGGGGAGCGCCCGCGCCGCCCACGGTCGCGGTCCACGTGCCGCCGCGCAGCTGGCGCTCCGAGGTGCGCGCCGTGAAGATCGTCTGGCGCCGGGAGCTGATCCGCTTCCGCAACGACCGCATGCGGATCGCCACCTCGCTGGTCCAGCCGCTGCTCTTCCTCTTCGTCCTCGGCTCGGGCCTCCAGCAGCTCTCCGCCGCGAGCACCGACGGCGTCGACCTGAAGACCTTCATCTACCCAGGCGTGCTCTGCATCTCGGTGATGTTCACCGGGATGTTCTCCGCCGCCTCGATCGTCTGGGACCGCGAGTTCGGCTTCCTGCGCGAGATGATGGTCGCGCCGATCCGGCGCAGCTCGATCGTCGTCGGCAAGGTGTTCGGCGGCGCCACCGTCGCCTCCCTGCAGGGGCTGATCCTGCTTGCCCTGGCCTGGGCCGTCCACGTCCCCTACAGCGTCGGCCTCGTCCTCGGCGTCTTCGGCCTGCAGTTGCTGCTCGCCTTCAGCATCACCGCCTTCGGCGTGATGATCGCCGCGCGCATCAAGCAGATCCAGTCCTTCATGGGCGTGATGCAGATGATCGTCACGCCGATGTTCTTCATCTCCGGGGCGCTCTTCCCGGTCGGCGAACTGCCCGGCTGGCTGACCGTCCTCAACCGGCTCGACCCGGTCACCTACGCGGTCTCGCCGATGCGCACGGTCGTCTTCAACCAGCTCGACCTCTCGGCGTCGGCGAGCGAAACGCTGAACCCGCCGATCACCTGGTTCGGCTGGAGTGTGCCGATCGCCCTGCAGATCTTCACCGTCTTCGCGCTGGGGATGATCATGCTCGGGATCGCGATCCTCGAGTTCAACGCCGGCGAGTAGCTCCCGCGGCGGTAACCTCGGCGCACGGCGTCGAGCGAGAGGAGCAGGTGATGGCAGTGGACTTCGAACAGCAGGGGCGGATCGCGTTCATCCAGTCGTTGTGGCACCGGGAGATCGTCGACGAGTGTCGTGACGCCTTCCTGGCGGAGGTGGCGGAGCGCGGCGTGTCGGCCGACCAGGTCGACCTCTTCGAGGTGACCGGCGCCTTCGAGATCCCGCTCCACGCCAAACGCCTCGCCGAGAGCAAGGAGTACGACGCGATCGTCGCCTCCGGCCTGGTCGTCGACGGCGGCATCTACCGCCACGAGTTCGTGGCCGAGGCCGTGATCGACGGTCTGATGCGCGTCCAGCTCGACACCGGTGTGCCGGTCTTCTCCGCCGTCCTCACCCCGCACCACTTCCACGAGCACGCCGAGCACGAGCGTTTCTTCCACGATCACTTCCAGGTCAAGGGGCGCGAGGTGGCGAAGGCCTGCACGGAGACGATGGTGTCGCTGCGTCGCCTGCCGCTCGCCGCGTAGCGCATGTCGCCGCGGGCGCGTGGGTAGGGAGGCGGCGTGGAGGTCACGCTGATGATCGAGGGCCAGGAGGACGTCACCTGGGAGGACTGGGTGGCGATCGCCGCGGCCTGTGAGCGCAGCGGCGTCGGCACCCTCTTCCGCTCCGACCACTACCTCTCGGTCGAGGACCGGCGCGAGCGCGGTTCGCTCGACGCCTGGACGACGCTCGCCGGGCTCGCCGCGATCACGAAGACGCTGCGCCTCGGGACGATGGTCTCGCCCGCCACCTTCCGCCACCCCTCGGTCTTCGCCAAGTCGGTGGCGACGGTCGACCAGATCAGCGGCGGCCGGGTCGAACCGGGGTTCGGGGCGGGCTGGTGGGATCGCGAGCACGAGGCCTACGGCTTCGACCTGCCGGAGATCGGGCCGCGGATCGACGCCTTCGAAGAGCAGTTGGAGATCGTCACCCGCCAGTGGGCAGACGGTGCTTTCAGCTTCGCGGGCGAGCACTTCCGGATCGAGGCGCTCGACGCGCTGCCGAAGCCGGTGCAGCGGCCCCGGCCGCCGCTCGTCGTCGGGGGCACCGGCGGCCCGCGCAGCCTGCGCATCGCGGTGCGTTGGGCCGACGAGTACAACACCGTCTTCCGCGGGCCGGAGGGGATGGCCGAGCTGCGCGCGAAGCTCGATGCGGCCTGTGAGCAGGCGGGTCGCGATCCGGCGACGCTGCCGCTCTCGTTGATGACCGGCTGGATCGTGGGGGAGACCCGCGAGGAGGTGGTCGACCGCGCCTCCCGTCTCTCGCGGTGGAAAGGGGAGGACGGCGATGGCGAGAAGTTCCTCGCCGGGCAGCGCGACGCGGTCATCATCGGCACCGTCGCGGAGGCCGTCGAGCAGCTCCGCGCCCTGCACGAGGCGGGCTGCACCAGGGTGATGGCCCAGCACCTCATGCACCGCGACATCGAGGCGATCGAATTGATCGGTCGCGAGGTCGCCCCCTCGGTCGCCGAGTTCTAGGCAACGGTTGCCGCCGGCTCGCTAGATTGATCCCGCGCGGTGGCAGTAGCTCAGTTGGTAGAGCTCCGGCTTGTGGTGCCGGCGGTCGCGGGTTCGAATCCCGTCTGCCACCCCTGAAGATCGACCTTCGAACCTTGCGGTGTGGCTTATCCGTCCATGCGACGGGTTTCCCACACCGCGTCGCCGTCAGTCGATCTTGACCTTCTTCGAGGCGGTGGCGAGAGTCTTGCCGCCGGCCGAGGCGCTCACGGTGAGCTTCAGCTTCTTGCCCGCCGAGGCGCCGCTCTTGACCTTGACCTTGATCGTCTCGGTGACCGACTTTCCGGCGGCCAGGCTCGAGATCCTCACCGCCGCCGGGGGCTTGGCGAGCTTCTTCGATGCCGTCGTGTTCAGCATCAGGCCCGAGATCGGGCCGGCGCCCGTATTGGTGACCTGAGCCTTGAGCTTGATCGTCTTGCCGGCTTCGATCGTGGCCGGTGCCTTGAGCTTCAGCTTCGCCATGGGGGAGGGCGCGCCGCCGCCTCCGCCGGGGGTCGAGGGCGGTGCTTCGGCCGTGCCGAGCAGTGACGCGGTCTCGCCACCTCCACTGGTGCGGATGGTCAGCGCTGCCGAGCGCGGACCTGGCGCACCGGTCGTCGGGTTGAAGGAGACGTTGAAGCTGCAGGTCTTCGTCGGCGGGATCGACTCCATGCAGGCGGACTGACCGGCAAGCTTGAAGTCCGATTCCGAGGAGAGCGAGATCTCGGTGACGGTGAGCGGCGCGTTCCCGGTCGATTGGATCGTGACGGACCTCGTGACCGGGGTGCCACCGATCACGGCCGAGCCGAATTCCTGGCCGGCTCCGATGAAAAGGACGGACGGACCCGTGCCCTGCCCGGTCAGCGAGATGGGCGTCAGGCCGTCGCTGCCGCCGGGTCCGGTGTCGGCTTTGACGAAGAGGGTTTCATTCGATGCTTCACGCGTGGTCGGGGCGTATTCGACTTCGACTTCGCATTCTTCTTCGTAGGCGACCGTCGCGCAGGCGGTCGGATCGACGACCGAGAACGGGTTGCCTGGCGAGCCCGAGAATTCGAGCCCGCTCACTTCCGCGTCTGGGCCGCCGAGGCCGGTCAACGTCACCTTGCGGACCTCCGTCTGGCCGATTTCGACTTCGCCGAAGTCGAGCGAGGTGGGGGAGACCGACAGCTCGGGTGAGTTGATCATCACCGCGACGCCCTGGGTCAGCGGCCCGCCGTTGGTGTTGGCGTCACTGGCGATCGCGATGTCGGGCGAGCCGTCGCCGTTGAAGTCCCCGACCGCGATCGCGCTGTCGAAGAAGTGCGGTTCGCCCACGCTGAAGGGCGAGCCCGGGGCTTCGGTCAGGTTCCCTGACGTGTCGCTGAGGCCGACCCCGAAGGACCCGTCGCCGTCGAAGTAGCCGGTGATCGCGGCATCGCGCCCGCTGCCGGTGACGTCCGCCGCGGCGAGGGCGTTGCCGTAGCCCAGGCCCTCCTCCAGCGCACCGCCGGTGTTGAGAGTGAGGAAGTCGCTCGAGCTGCCGAGCAGCGGCACGGTCGAGAATTCGCGTTCGCTCGTCAGGGCGTTCGTCACCCCGGTCGCGATCAGGAGATCATCACCGCCACCGCCGTTCAGGTCGGCCGTCGCCTCCTTGCCGACGAACCCGGATTCGGTGAGGCCCAGCGAGATCGGATTGGCCGTCGCAGGGGTAAAGGTGCCGTCGCCCTTGCCGACCTCGCCGTAGATCTGGTTATCGGCGTAGTTGCTTTCGCTGAACGGCCGCGACAGCAATGCGAGATCTTGCTCACCGCTGCCGGTGTAGTCGCCCACCGCGACGCCGACGATCAACGATTCTTCGGGGATCGACACCGGCACGGGGGTCTCCTGGGTGAAGGTGCCGTTTTCGTCGGTGATGATCTGGTACTCGGAGCTTTCGAAGCTCGGACTGTGGATCCCACCCGTGAGGACCAGGTCGTCCTTGTGGTCGTCGTGGAAGTCGCCGACCGCCAGCTCTCCCGCTTCGACGAAGAACGGCAAGGGCAATTTGGTGCTCGCGTCCGGGTCTTCGAAGGTCCCGTTCCCCTTGCCGAGGGCGATGTAGAGCTTGTAGGGGCCGTCGGTGTACGCGAGGTCCTCTTTGCCGTCGCCGTTGAAGTCGCCTGCCACCACGGTCTGGGCCGTGGCATTGGCGGCGGAGTCGATCGGCAGCGTCTGACCCTTGGTGAACGTCCCGTCGCCGTTCGCGAGCCAGACGACGACGCCGGATTCGTCGGCGACCGCCAGGTCGGTGTCGGAATCGGCGTTGAAGTTGCCGGCGGCGACGTCGGCGGCGCCGGTCATTTCCGGCAGCGGGCTCTGGCTCGTCGCCTGGAAGGAGAGCGCCGAGGCGAAGGACGGCACCGCCAACGCCACTGCGACGATCGTCGCAAAGGCGAAGACCGCCCAGGTCGAGACTGCTCTCTTCATGCTGATCCCCTCTCCATTCAACCCCGATATTTCTCGCGCAATCTATAACCCGGCGCCGCGCGAATAGGCTCGCGCGATGAAGGTGACGCAGCTGGACGGGGGTAGCTTCACCTCGGCGGCCGGGATCTGGCGGCGGGGAGAGCCGATGGACGTGCAGATGCGGTTCCCGATCCCCGTCTACCTGATCGAGGTGGGGGAGGAGCTGATCCTCGTCGACACCGGCCTCCACCCCGGTGCGGCCGCGGACGCCGGGGCGCACTACGAAGGGACCGAGTCGATGGGCGCGTTCCGACTCGGGCAGGAGGCCGGGATCGATGGCCAGGTCGACCTGGCGACGGTGACGAAGGTGGTGATGACCCACCTCCATTTCGACCACGCCGGCGGTCTCGACCTGCTCCCGGGCACCGTGCCCGTCTTCGTCCAGCGGCGCGAGTGGGAGGCGGGGCAGGACCGCGAGGCGATCGCCAGGAACTTCTACCTGCCGCGCGACTACGCAGGGATCGGCGACCAGGTGGTGCTCGTCGACGGCGACATGGATCTGCTCGGCGACGGCTCGATCGAGCTGTTCCTCACTCCGGGCCACACCCCGGGACACCAGTCGGTCAGGGTCGGCGAGCGGCTGGTGATCGGCGGCGACGTGACCCATTTCGAGGCGGGCCTCGACGATCACCGCTTCCCGCTCTTCGGCGACGACCTCGACGCGCAGCTCGTCTCGGCGGAACGGCTGCGCGCCCTGCGTGACGCCGGCGCCATCGTCAGACCAGGTCACGACCCGGCCGTGATCCGGCCCGGGCCGGTCGATTCCGAGGGGGTGTGAAAGAGTAAATCGATATTCTTGATAGACTTAGCCAAGAATGGATGCGGTCGACGTACACCAGCACCTCTTGGGAGAGCCGTTGATCGAGGCGCTCGGGCATCGCGCCGCCCCGCCGCGGCTCGCGCCGTGCCGCGAGGGCTGGATCTTCAAGCTCGCCGCCGAGCCCGACAGCATCCTCACCCCGGCCGCGATCGACGTCGAGCTCCGCCTCGCCGAGCTGGCGGCCGACGGGATCGACCGGGCGCTGGTCGCGCTCTCGACCGCGCTGGGGATCGAGTCGCTGCCCCGCGAGGAGGCCGAGGCGCTGATCGAGTCCCACCACCTGGGGCTCGAGGAATTGCCGATCGAGTTCGCCGGCTGGGGAGCGGTGCCGTTGGTCGAGCCTGACCCCGCCGACATCGACGCGGCGCTCGATCGTGGTTGCGTCGGGATCACGCTGCCCGCCACCGCTCTCGCGCACCCCGCCGCGGTCGAGCGCCTCGCGCCACTGCTCGAGCGGCTCGAGGAGCGCGAGGCGCCGCTTTTCGTCCACCCGGGTCCGGTTGCCCCCGGCGATGGCGCCGGGTCCGCCGGTCGGCTGCCGCACTGGTGGCCCGCGCTCACCGACTACGTCGCCCAGATGCAGGCCGCCTGGTTCGCCTTCCTCCACGCCGGGCGCCCATCCCACCCGCGCCTGCGCGTCCTCTTCGCGGCGCTCGCCGGGGGTGCGCCGCTCCAGCTCGAGCGCTATGCCGCCCGCCGCGGCGTCCCCGCCCCCGAGCCCGACCCGCTTGTCTTCTACGACACCTCCTCCTACGGCCCACGGCTGATCGGCACGATGGCCGCCGCGGTCGGCGCCGGGCAGCTCGTCCACGGCTCGGACCGCCCGGTCGTCGATCTGCGCACCGCCTGGCCCGACCCCGGGCTGCGCCGCGCCGCGATGGCCGTCAACCCCGACCGACTTCTCAACCCAGACCCGAAAGGAGCACTCGCGTGAACCAGCGCATCGAGGGCATCGCGCGGCCGAGCGGCCGCGACCTCACCGAGCAGGAGCTGATCACCGTCGCGACCGAGATCGCGGCGCGGCCGGAGCTCTGGACGGAATGCATCTCCCACGATCCGGAGCAGCGGACCTACGAACAGATCTTCCGCGACGAGCACCTCGACGTCTGGCTCCTCTGCTGGTCGCGCGACCACGACACCGGCTTCCACGACCACGACCTCTCGGCGGGCGCGGTCGCCGTCGTCGCGGGCAGCGTGCGCGAGGAGCGGCTGGTGCTGGGCCGCCCGGTCGATGCGCCGATCGCGCGGCTCGCCGAGGCCGGCGCATCGTTCTCCTTCGGCGCCGCCGACATCCACCGGGTCCTGCACGCGGGGAAAGGACCGGCGGTGACGATCCACGCCTACTCGCCGCCGCTGGTGCGGATGGGCAGCTACACGGTCGAGCCGACCGGGCAGCTGCACCGCCACGCCGTCTCCTACGAGCAGGAGTTATACGCTTCCGAGCGATGGCCGAGGACACCCGCCGCCCGATCCTGATCGCCTACGACGGCTCCGACTGCGCGGCGGTCGCGATCGACAAGGTCGCCGAGGAGTTCGGGCCGCGCAAGGCGATCGTGCTGGTCGTCTCCGAGGGCCTCGACCGGGTCCCCTTCTTCGGCACCGCCGGGGTCCCGGTCGAGCCGGAGACGATGGAACTGCTCAGCGACGCGGCCGAGAAAGGCGCCGCCGCCACCGCCGAGCAAGGCGCCGAGCGGGCGCGTGCCGTCGGCCTCGACGCGAGCACCGCGATCGCCGAAGGCGGCCCGATCTGGAGCGCGATCGTCGATGCCGCCGAGCAGTACGACGCGGCGGTGATCGCGCTCGGCTCCCGCGGCCTCTCCGGCGTCAAACACGCTCTGCTCGGCAGCGTCTCGGGCGCTGTCGCCCACCACAGCAAGCGCAGCATCTTCATCGCCCACAGCAGCTGAGCCGCGCGGACAACGGTCGGTCGTGAGTTGCGCCGCCGAGGCACTTGTGGTCGACGGCGGCGCCTCGGCATGATGTAGGGATGGCCGACACGATCATCGAAGCCCCCATCGCCGTGACCACGCTCCGCAACCACGTCGCCGGGGCCTGGCGCGAGGTCGAGGCGACCGAGACGCTCACCGACCGCGACCCGGCGACCGGCGAGGTGCTGGCCGAGGTGCCGCTCTCCGGCGCCGCCGACGTCGCGGCCGCCGCGGCCGCCGCCAAGGCGGCGCAGCGCGAGTGGCGCGAGGTCCCGCCGCAGGTCCGCGCCCGCCACGTGATGAAGCTGCGCGAGGTCCTCGACGCCCACCGCGACGAGCTCGCCGCCCTGGTCACGCGCGACATGGGCAAGACGACGGACGACGCGGCCGGCGAGGTGGGGCGGGGGATCGAGTCGGTCGAGGCGGCGATCGCGATCCCGCACCTGCTGAAGGGCCAGAACCTGGAAGGCATCGCCAGGGGCGTCGATGTCGAGCTGGTGCGCCAGCCGGTCGGCGTGGTCGGCGCGATCACCCCGTTCAACTTCCCGGCGATGATCCCGCTCTGGTTCCTGCCCTTCGCCGTCGCCTGCGGTAACGCCTTCGTGCTGAAGCCCTCCGAGCAGGACCCGCTGACCTCGGTCCGCATCTTCGAGCTGATCGCCGAGCAGGAGATCTTCCCGCCCGGCGTCGTCAACCTCGTCCACGGCGCCCACGACGCGGTGAACGCCCTGATCGACTGCGAGGACGTCGACGCGATCTCCTTTGTCGGCTCGGCCAAGACCGCCCGCCACGTCGCCTCGCGCGCCGCCGAGCGCGGCAAGCGCGCCCAGGCCCTGGGCGGCGCCAAGAACGCGATGGTGGCGATGCCCGACGCGGACCCCGAGGTGCTCGCCGCGGGCGTCACCTCCTCCGCCTTCGGCGCCGCCGGGCAGCGCTGCCTGGCGGGCTCGCTGCTGGTCCTGGTAGGCGACGAGGCCGAGCAGGAGCGCAGCCTGCAGGCCGTGGTCGAGGCGAGCCGGGCGTTGGTGGTCGGCGCCGGCGGCGAGGCCGCGACCGATGTCTGCCCGTTGGTCTCGGCCGCGGCGCGGGAGCGGGTCGCCGGTGAGATCGACCGGGCGATCGCGGAAGGCGCCGAGGCGGTGCTCGACGGCCGCGAGGCGGAGTCCGGGCCGGGCGGCGCCGCCCTCGGCCCGACGATCCTCGACAACGTGGCGGCCGACGCCCCGGCCGCCCGGGAGGAGCTCTTCGGCCCCGTCCTCACCGTCCTGCGCGCCCCCGATCTCGACGCCGCGATCGCCGAGGTCAACACCTCCCGCTACGGCAACGCCTCGGTCATCTTCACCACCTCCGGTGGCGCCGCACGGGCCTACCGGCGCGGCGTGGAGGCCGGGATGGTCGGCGTCAACATCGGCGTCGCCGCGCCGATCGCCTGGTTCCCCTTCTCCGGCTGGAAGGACTCGATCGACGGCGACCTGCACGCCAACGGCACCGACGCCGTCGACTTCTACACGCGCAAAAAGGTCCTCACCTCGCGCTGGTGAGCGCAACCGAGGGGTAATCGGGTGCGGATCGACGGTTCGGTCGCCGCCGTCTTCGGCGGCGCCTCGGGGCTCGGTGAGGCCACCGCCCGCAGGCTCGCGGCGGGCGGTGGCCGGGTGCTGGTCGCCGACCTCGATGCGGAGCGCGCCGCTGCGGTGGCGGGGGAGATCGACGGTGCCTGGGCCGCCTGCGACGTCGCCGACGCCGCCTCGGTCGAGGCGGCGGTCGCCGCCGCAGGCGAGCTCGGGACGCTGCGGATCGCGGTCGACTGCGCCGGGATCGCCACCCCGACCAAGCTGATCCGCAAGGGACGGGCGACGCCGCTCGAGGACTTCGCCAAGGTGCTCGCCGTCAATTTGCTCGGCACGATCAACGTGCTGCGCTGCGCCGCCGCGGCGATGGTCGCCGCCGAGCCCGCCGCCGACGGCGACCGCGGCGTCTGCGTCATCACCGCCTCGATCGCCGCCTACGAGGGCCAGGTCGGCCAGGTCGCCTACGCCGCCTCGAAGGCCGGCGTCGCCGGCCTCACCCTGCCCGTCGCCCGTGAGCTCGCCGACCGCGCCGTGCGGGTGGTGGCGATCGCCCCCGGTCTCTTCGACACCCCGCTCCTCGCCGGGCTGCCGGCGCCGGCCCGCGAAGAGCTGGCCGGCTCGGTGCCCTACCCGGCGCGGCTCGGCGACCCGGCCGAGTACGCGGCGCTGGTCGAGCACATCGCGCTCAACACGATGCTGAACGGCGAGACGATCCGCCTCGACGGCGCCCTGCGGATGGGCCCGGGCTGAGCGCCTGCCGCCCGCCCCGCGCCCTACTTCGACTCGTTGAGGGCGATCGCCTCGCGGACCAGGCTCTGCAGCGCCGCGGCGTCGATCTCGTCCTCCTCGTGGATGTCGATCGCCCGCCGCACGTTGCCCTCGAGGCTGGAGTTGAAGAGGCCCGCCGGGTCGTCGAGCGAGGCGCCCTTGGCGAAGGTGAGCTTGATGTATTTCTTGTAGCTCTCGCCGGTGCAGATGATCCCGGTGTGCTCCCAGACCGGGACGCCCCGCCATTTCCACGTCTCTTCGATGTCGGGGTCGACCTCTTTGATCAGCGCCCGCACGGCGGCGAGCTTCTCGCCCCGCCAGTCGCCGAGCTCGGCGATCCGCCGGTCGATCAGCTGCGAAGGTGAGTCGGCCATGGATTCAATGCTAGGTGACCTTTCCGCCCCGGGGCCGCCGGGGTTGGTGATCTTCGACTGCGACGGGGTGCTGGTCGACAGCGACCGGATCTCGCTGCGGATACAGGCCGAATGGATCACCGCGCTCGGTCTGCCGACCACCTATGAGGACTGTGTCCGCGACTTCCTCGGCCTGGGGATGTCGGCGACGCTGCGGATCGTCGGCGAGCGGCTCGGCGGGCCGCTGCCCGGCGATTGGGAGGAAGGGCTCGACGCGGCGATCCACGAGGCGTTCCGCCGTGAATTGCGCCCGATCGAGGGTGTCGCCGCCGCGCTCGACGCGATCGCGGTGCCGACCTGCATCGCATCCGGCGGCAGCCAGGAGAAGATGCGGTTGACGCTCGGGTTGACCGGACTTCTCCACCGCTTCTCCGGCCGCATCTACTCCGCGGATGAAGTCGAGCGCGGCAAGCCGGCGCCCGACCTCTTCCTCCACGCCGCGGCGCGGATGGGGGTCTCCCCGGGGCGCTGTGTCGTCGTCGAGGACAGCCCGGCCGGGGTCGCGGGTGCCCGCGCGGCCGGGATGATCGCGCTCGCCTTCGTCCCGGACGGCGATGGCGGCGTGCTCCCGCCTGAGGGCGCCACGGTCTTCACCTCGATGGCCGAGCTGCCGGAGTTGATCGGACGCGCTGCCTAGCGCGGGGCGAAGCTGGCCAGGTCGGCACCGTAGACGGGGCTGATCACGACCTTTTCCGTATTGATGCCGCTGGAGAAGAAGTTGGCCAGGGTGAGCGAGCCGAACGGCGCCCACGGCGCCTGCTTCATCACCTCGCGGTCGAGCTTCGCGTAGGCGGCTTCCTGGCGCGGGCCGAGCGGTTCGCGATCGAGCTTGGCGATCTGACGATCGATGGTCGGGTCGTCGAAGTGGGCCCAGTTCGAGTTTGCGGTCGGCTCGATCGATTCGCCGGAGAGCTGTGGCTGGAAGTAGTCGTTCGGGTGCGGGTAGTCGATGAACCAGTCGCCGATGCCGGTGTCGAGATCCGGCGTCGATCCGTTGCCGATCACCGTCACGTAATTCGCCGGCGCCACCAGCTTGAGGGTCGGATCGAAGCCGAGTTTGCGCAGCACGCCTTCGTAGTATTCGGCCGCCTGCTTGTTCGGGTCCTGGCCGTAGCTCCAGATCGTCACGTCGCGCTGCCGCGGATCGGCGGCGGCGATCAGTTCCTTCGCCTTCTGCATGTCGTATGGATAGGGGTGATAGGTACGGTGGCCCGGCATCGCCCTCGGCAGCACCTGCTGCATCGCCCGCATCTGTCCGCCGTAGATCCGTTCGAGCGCCGCCGGGTCGATCGCGTAGTTGACCGCGCGCCGCACCTGCAGGTTGTCGAACGGCGGCTTGGTGACGTTCATCCAGAAGTAGTAGACGTCGATCTGCGGCGTGACGACAAGCTGGGTGCCTTCGAAGCGGCTGCGCAGTTCGGCATAGCGGTCCGGCGGCGGCTCCTCCTCCATCCAGTCGATCCGGCCGCTCTCGACTTCGTTCACGGCGGTCTCGGGATTGGCGATGACGCGCGCGTCGATCCGGTTGAAATGGCCCGCCGGGATCTGCGGCAGGAGCGCGCCGTCGTGCTTCGCCCATTCCGGGTTGCGGCGGTATTCCCAGCGCTCGCCAGGCTTCGAGGAGACGATCTCGTACGGGCCGGTGCCGGGCGGCGGGTCGGCGGAGAGGTCTTCGCGCTTCGTCCCCGGCGGCAGCGGTGCGGCGAAGAGCATCGCCAGCTCGTTGGTGAAGGTGCTGCGTGGCTGCACGAGGTGGATGACGATGCGGCCGGTCCGGTCGTCGGTCTCGATCCCGGGGATGCCGCCGTGTTTGGTTTCGGCGAAATGTTCGGCGCCGACGATGTCGGTGTAGAAGGGCGTCGCCGGGGAGTCCATCGCCAGCACCCGCTCGATCGTCGAGCGAAAGTCGGAGGCGCGGACCGGCGTCCCGTCGGAGTAGCGCAGGCCTTGACGCAGGAAGAGCGTGTAGGTGTGGCCGTCGTCGCCGATCTTCGGCAGCGCCCGGGCGAGGCCGGGGATCACCTTCGTCCCCGCTGCGCCGTCGGCGTGGACATAGGTGAGCAGCGGCACGTAGGTCTCCCACATCGCCGACCAGCCTTCGAGCGTGTAGGACAGCGAAGGGTCGAGATAGTCGGGGAAGTTGGCGTAGGTGGCCTGGAAGGTGGTCGCGGAGGAGGTCGAGTCCGAGCCGCCCGAACCGCAGCCCACGGCGATCAGGGCGAGCGCCGCCACCGCCCCGACGAGCAAGGCGAGCACCCGCGGGCGCGGGCGTACCGCAAACCGTCCCCCTGGCCTGGAACTTGACACCACCCCGTCATTTTTATCGGCTGAGACCGTAAGCGCAAAGAAACTTTTGCGTCTCGCCTTACGACGGGCGTCGGTGACGGCCCAGCCAGGCCTCGAAGTCCGCGCCCGGCGTCGCCGCGTCGGGAGCGCAGAGGGCGCCCGCCGCGAGCCCTCTGCCGACCCTGCCCCAGGCGGGGAGACGGAGTGGCAGGCGCAACCGCAGCCCGCGGGCGTCGGCCCAGGTGCGGCTCAACTCCGACAGCGTCGCCACCCGCGGGCCGGCGATCTCCGGGAGGCGGCCCGCCGGAGCGCCGAGCGCGGCGTCGGCGAGGCGCACGGCGACGACGTCGGGGTCGATCGGCTGCAGCTTCGCGGTGCCGGTGGGCCGCACCCCGAAGCGGGCGAGGGCACCGAAGGCGCCGTCGAGCAGCTGGTGGAACTGGGTGGCGCGGAGGATCGACCAGGGCAGCGGACCGGCTTCGATCGCCCGCTCCTGTGCGACCTTGTCGCGGTAGTAGCCGAGTGGGATCGATTCGATGCCGACGATCGAGATCGCCAGGTGGTGGGCGACCCCCGCCGCGGCGCCCGCCTCCAGGAGGCGCTCGGTCCCGGCGACCAGCGTCTGCTTCGAGCGGCGGGTCGAGTTGACGGCGTCGAGGACCGTGTCGGTCCCCACCAGCGCCGCCGCCAATCCGGCGCCGTCGGTCAGGTTGACGGGATGGTGCGCGGCGCCCGCCGGAACGCCCGCGTCGTTGCGGCTGAGGACCCGCACCTCCTCGCCGCGGCCCAGCAACTCGGTGACGACCCGGGCGCCGATCGTCCCGGTCCCACCGACCACCGCGACCGTCATCGATCCCCACAGCCGAAGTCCATGACCGTCCCCAATTTACGTCACGGGCGCGTCGTCGCTCCGGGCGGAACCCTCCAAACTGGCTCGTGGAGCCGCGTACCGCCGGTCGAGAGGGTACGGTGCGCACGCCCCCGGAGACTCAAGGAGCGAGGTATGCCAAAAAAAGCGAAATCAACCCGGAAACCCGCGGCGAAAAAAGCGGCGGCGACCCGGGCGAAAAAAGGCGCAAAAGCTAGCGCCAAAAAAGCCACGAAAGCCGTGAAAAAAGCAACGAAAACCACGGCGAAAAAAGCGAGCGCCAAAAAAGCCGGCAAAGCGAAAAAAGCGGTGAAAAAACCCGCCAAAGCCGGCAAAGCCTCGGCTAAATCGAAAGCCAAAGCCAAACCGAAAGCGAAAGCCAAACCGAAAAAAGCGAAAGCGAAATCGGCGGCCAAAGCTAAATCGGCGAAAGCGAAACCCGCCGCCAAAAAAGCGAAAGCCAAAGGCGGCAAAACCAAAAAAGCGGCGAAAAAACGCGCCAGGAAATAGTCGGGAGGCGCTCTCGCTCCAGGCAGGATGACCCGCCCCCGCGCCGCGTCAGCTGAGCGCGGGGGCGCGGTTCTCTTCCGGCGGTGACGGGGCCGCCTCGATCCGTGCCGCGTTCTCCTTGGCGCGCCGTCTTCCCCAGGCGCCGGTGGTCAGCCCACCGACGCTCAGTGCGATCAACCCGCAGAGGGCGATGATCGCCCAGCTCACCCGCTGCGCGGAGGTGAACGCCGCGCCCGCGGTCACCGTCGTGACATGGTCGGCGATCACCGACCCGATGATCGCGACGCCTAGCGCCGAGCCCAGCTGCCGGGTGGTCGAGGCGACCGCGGCGGCGACGCCGGCCTGCTCGCGCGGCATCCCCGCCACCGCCGTGTTGGTGATCGCGGCGTTGACCCAGCCGAGCCCGGTGCCGACCAGGGCGAAGGCGACGATCAGTCGCGCATCGCTCGGTTCGCCGCTGGGGATCGCCGAGATCAGGCCCGCGGCGAGCACGGCGGCGCCGCCGATCACCAGCGACGGTCGCGGGCCGCGGTGGCCGACCAGTCGTCCCGACAGCGGCGAGAAGACCATCATCAGCGCCGCCATCGGCAGCAGCGCGACGCCCGCGTGGAGCGGGGAGAAACCACGCACGTCCTGCAGGTAGAGGGTGTTGAGGAAGAGGAAGCCGCCGAGCGAGACGAAGGCGCAGATCGAGACGACGGCGGCGCCGCTGAACGGCGGCGAGCGGAAGAAGCGGAGGTCGATCAGCGGCTCGGGGTGGCGGGCCTCGAAGAAGACGAGGAGGGCGCCGCAGATCAGCGACACGGCGAAGCAGGCGATGATCAGGTCCGAGCCCCAGCCGTGGTTCGGCGCCTCGATGATCCCGAAGACGAGCAGGCCGAGGGTGAGGATCATCAGCATCTGGCCGACCGGGTCGAACCGGCGCGGGTGCGGCGCCCGCGATTCGGGAACGAACCGGGAGGTGAGGAAGATCGCGGCGATCCCGACCGGGATGTTGATCCAGAAGACCGCGCGCCAGTCGATCAGCTGCACGAGCAGGCCGCCGAGCAGCGGGCCGCCGGCGATGCTGACCCCGGCGACGCCGCCCCACCAGCCGATCGCCCGCGCCCGATCGCGCGGCTCGGTGAAGACGTTGGTGACGATCGACATCGCCACCGGGTTCAGCATGCTGCCGCCGACCGCCTGCAGCATCCGGAAGGCGATCAGCCACCCGAGGCCGGGGGCGACGCTGCAGAGCAGCGAACCGAGCGTGAAGGTGGCGAGGCCGACCTGGAAGGTGCGCCGCCGGCCGAATCGGTCGCCGGTCGACCCGGCCAGCATCAGGAGGCAGGCGATGACCAACGTGTAGGCGTCGATCGTCCACTGGGCGCCGGAGACCGAGGCGCCGAATTCGCTCTGGATCGAGGGCAGCGCGACGTTCAGGATCGTCACGTCGAGCCCGACCATCAGGATGCTCATGCAGCAGATCGCCAGTACCAGCGCGCGCCGCACATGTCCACTCTCGGCCATCGCGCCCAGTCTTTCAATGTGACCGCGCGGGCTAAGGTGGGCCGGTGCTGCTCTACGACTCCGCGATCTCGGGCAACTGCTACAAGGTCCGGCTCCTCTTCTCGCTGCTCGGGATCGAGTGCGAGCGGCGCGAGGTGGACGTGGTCGACCGCTCCGGTCGGCTCGAGCTGCTCGGCGGACTGAACCCGGGGCTACGGGTGCCGACGCTGGTGCTCGACGACGGCCGGCCGCTGGCCGAGTCCGACGCGATCCTCGTCTACTTCGCCGAGGGCACCGAGTACCTGCCGACCGACCGCTACGAGCGCGCCCAGGTCCTGCAGTGGATGTTCTTCGAGCAGTACAGCCACGAGCCGAACATCGCCGTGCCCCGCTTCTGGGCGCACGCCGGGATCGTGCCCGAGCCGGGCGAGGTGGAGGCCAGGCGGGAGGGCGGCTACCGGGCGCTGGAGGCGATGGAGCGCCATCTGGCGGGGCGCGACTTCCTCGTCACCGCCGACCTCACCGTCGCCGACATCGCGCTGTACGCCTACACGCATGTCGCCGACGAGGGAGGCTTCGAGCTCGATCGCTTCGGGGCGATCGCCGCCTGGCTGGAGCGGGTCCGGTCGCTCCCCGGCTACATCTCGATCGAAGATTGAGCGCAAGATCCCGGGTTTTGCGGATTCCTCCCACGCCCGCCCCTTGCGCGCCGCGGCGGGGTCGGTAGGTTCCTCCCTGCGACCGGGAGAGGCCGGGCGCCCCGCCAAAAGCCAGGTGGGAGCCAAGCCTCAAAGGCGACGCAACCGAGCTTCTGAGCGCGAAGGCTACGCGTGCGGCAGGCGACGAGCGTCCCCCCGGTCGTTTTTTCGTGCCCGGTCCTGGTCGCTGTGGGCCGGCTATATGGAGGGCGGGGGGAGGGGGCCCGCGTTCGCCTCCACGGCGGCAGCGATCCGCAGCAGGAGCGCCTCGGAGCCGGGGCGGCCGATCAGCTGCAGGCCGACGGGCAGGCCTTCGCGCAGCCCGGCCGGGACCGAGACGGCCGGGCAGTCGAGCTGACTGAAGGGCGCCACGCAGGAGAGGAGGGCGGAACGGACGCCCCGGCGACGTCCGCGGACGACGATCTCCTCCTCGCCTGTCCGCGGCGCGAGCACCGGCGAGGCGGGGACGAGGATCGCATCGAGGCCCTCCATCGTCGCCGCGAAGGCGCGGGTGAAGAGCCGCCGATGGCGCTGGGCGCGGAGGTAGTGCGCGGCGCGGAGGCGATAGCCGGGCTCGATCCGGGCACGGACCTCGGGCGCGTAGAGGTCGCGCCGGCGGGCGAACCAGGGGGCGTGGGCGGCGGCCACCTCGGTCGTCTGGACGATGCGGTGGATCGCGGTCGCGCGCCGGAGGTCGGGGAGGGCGGCGTCAAGGATCTCGGCACCGGCCTCGCGGAGGGCATCGGCGGTTCCCTCGATCGCGTCGGCGACGGGCGTCGCGGAGCGGTCGAGGAGCGCGGTAGCCAGGCCGAGGCGGAGGCCGTCGACGTCGGGCCGCGGCGCGGGCGCTGGTGGGCGCCCGGCGAGGACATCGAGGAGGAGGGCGGCGGCGACGACGTCGCGGGCTAGCGGGCCGACGGAATCGAGGCTCCAGGCGAGCGGCACGATGCCCTCGGCTGGGACCAGCCCGCGGGTGGGACGGATGCCGACCACGCCGCAGAGCGCCGCCGGGACCCGGATCGAGCCGCTGGTGTCGGTGCCGATGCCTCCCTCCGCCATGCCGGCGGCGACGGCCGCCGCCGGCCCGGAGCTGGAGCCGCCGCTCAGCCGCTCCGGGTCGTATGGGTTGCGGCAGTCGCCCTTGTGCGGATTGCGGCCGTCGATCCCGCAGGCGAACTCGTTGGTGTTGCCCTTGCCGACGACGACCGCGCCGGCGGCGCGGAGGCGGGCGACGACGGTCGCGTCCGCCTCGGGATGGCGCACCCAGTCGGCGGCGCCCGCGGTGGTCGGCATCGCGGCGACGTCGACGATGTCCTTGACGCAGACCGGCATCCCGGCGAGGGGACGAGCCGGATCGGGTGCGCCGCCGGCGCCGCGCGCCGCGTCGATCGCGTCCTGCTCGGCGGCCGCGGCCCGCGCCCCTTCGAGATCGAGGTGGAGGTAGGCGTTCAGGGTCGGGTTGAGGCGCTCGGTCGCCCGGGTCGCCGCCTCGATCCGCTCCTTCGCAGACGCCACCGCGCTCACTCCCAGTCCTGTGGACCGCTCACCGGCGGCACGCCCTCGACCTCGTCCTCGGACATCGCCTCGGCGAGCGCCTCGAGCTCCGCCAGCTCGGCCGCGACCAGGTCTTCGGTGTCATCAGGACAGCGCGCCATCGCGGGAAGGCTAGCCCCCCGTGCGTTCGCAGAAATGATCGGATAGCGATCAGAACTGCGAACGCACTGCGTGGATCGCGCCGGTGGGGTAGAAGGCGGCCGTGTCTTCGGCGCTCCACCAGGCCTGGCCCCCGTTCGCCCTGATCGCCGGGCTGCTCCTGATCGGGCTGCTCGCCGATCGCGACGGGCTCTTCGCCTGGGGTGGCGCGCGGCTGCAGGCGCTGCCCGGAGGCGGCCTGGCGCTGCTCGGCGCGGCGCTCCTCCTCGATGCCGTCGTCACCGCCATCCTCAACCTCGACACCGCCGTCGTCTTCCTCACCCCGGTGCTGGTCTACGCCGCGCGCCGGCGGCGGGTCGCGGTCGAGCCCTTCCTCTACGGCTGCGTCTTCATGGCCAATGCGTCGTCGCTCTTCCTGCCCGGCTCGAACCTCACCAACCTGCTGGTGCTGGGCGGGGCCGGGGGTGGTGGCTCGGGCGCGTCGTTCGCGGCGAAGATGTTTCCGCTCGCGATCACCGCCGCGCTCGTCACCGCGGTCGGGATCGGGGTCGTCTTCCGGGGGGCCCTCGCGGCGCCGGTCGGGTCCGGGGGTGCCGACGGAGAGGCGGCGCGCGTAGTACTCGGCACCGGCCTCATCGCCACCGCGGCGGCCGTCGCCTTGGTGCTGGCGCTGAGCCAACCGGCGCTCGCCGTCCTCGCCGTCGGCCTCCTCGCCACCGTGGTCGAGCTCCTCCGTCGTCGGGTGACGGCCGCCGACGTCTGGCGGGTGCTCGGTCCGGCCGGCCTGCTCGTCGCCTTCGTCCTCACCGCCGCCCTCGGCACCCTCGCCCGGCACTGGGACGGGCCGGCCGAGCTGATCGCCGGGGCGAGCGGCCCGGAGACCGCCGGCCTGGCGGCGCTGACCAGCGTGCTGATCAACAACCTGCCCGCCGCGGCGCTCTACTCGGCCCACACCGTCGACCACTCGCGGATGCTGCTGCTGGGGCTGAACGTCGGGCCGAACCTGGCGATCAGCGGGGCGCTCTCGGCGCTGCTCTGGTTCCGCGCCGCGCGCGAGGTGGGCGAGCGCCCATCCTTACTCTCCTTCTCGCGCCGCGGGGTGCCGCTGGCATCGGCCGCGATGGTCGCGGCGATCCTCGTCGGCATGCTGACCTGACGGGCGCCGCGCGCTAATCTGCTTAAACCTGATCGGAATTAAGGAAAGGGAGAGAAAATGGCATTGCAGCTAGGCGATGAGGCACCCAACTTCGACGCGCAGACGACCGAGGGGCCGATCAACTTCCACGACTGGCTGGGCGACTCATGGGGCGTGCTCTTCTCGCACCCGAAGTCCTACACGCCGGTCTGCACCACCGAGCTCGGCTACATGGCCTCGATCGAGCCGGAGTTCGCCAGGCGGGGCGTGAAGATCATCGGCCTCTCGGTCGACCCGGTCGAGGCGAACGAGGGCTGGGCCAAGGACATCGAGGAGACCCAGGGCGCCGCACCCAACTACCCGATCATCAGCGACGCCGACTTCTCGGTCGCGAAGGCCTACGGGATGCTCGCCGCCGACGTCTCCGGCGATGCCGGCGACCGCACCCCGGCCGACAACCAGACGGTCCGCAACGTCTTCGTCATCGGTCCCGACAAGAAGATCAAACTGATCCTCGTCTATCCGATGACCACCGGCCGCAACTTCGACGAGGTGCTGCGGGTGATCGACTCGCTGCAGCTGACCGCCAACAACAAAGTGGCGACCCCGGCGCAGTGGCAGAGCGGCGACGACGTGATCATCGCCGGCTCGGTCAAAGAGGACGAGGCGAAAGAGCTGTTCGGCTCCTGGGAGTCACCGAAGCCCTACATCCGCATCGTCCCCGACCCGACCAAGTAGCGCCGCGGACCGCGTTCGCACTTCGTTCCGGTATCCGGAACGAAGTGCGAACTCACCGTGGGTCCGGCGGCGGCGAGATCTTGGTCGTCGCCGCCGCGTCGATCAAGGAGCGGGCGTGGTCGGCGTCCTCGCCGGCGGCCTGCATCAGGTCGAAGGCGATTGCCCGGGTCTGGCCGAAGACCATCGTCGGCCAGAGCGAGTTGCGGACGTCGGCGGCGCCCGCCAGCTCGACCGCGCGCGAGCCGAGCTCGCGGACGTCGGCCCGGGCGCCGTCCTCGCCGCGGCCGACCGCGTCGAGTGCCCGGGTCGCCTCGGCCAGGGTGGCGACGCCTTCGGCTAGACGCGGGTCCAGGTGGGCGCCGCGCCGCACGGCGGTGGCCGTGGCGCGGGCGAGGACGCGGGTGTCGCGGACCGCGTAGTCGATCTGCGGGGCGGCGCCCGCCTGCGGGTCGAGCTTCTCGAGCAGGGCGCGGCGGCGGGGTGAGAAGGCGGCGACCTCGCCCGCCTCGCTGACCGCCTCGTAGAGGATGTCGACACCGGCATCGAGCCGGCGGGCGCCATGCAGCGCCGCCTCGGCGGCGACGAGGTCGGGATCGGCGAGGGCGGCGGCGATCGCCTCGAGCGCCGCGGCGAGGTCGGCGAGCGCGTCGCGGCGCGCCTCCTCGACCGCCGCGAACGGCTCGTGGAAGGAGAAGAGGAGGCCGAAGACGATCGCCACCGCGCCGCCGACGCAGGCGTCGAGGAAGCGGTCGATCTCGGCACCCTGGCCGGGCAGGGTCATGATCAGGAGCGCCGAGACGGCGGCCTGGTTGATCAGGACCTGACCGCCGCCGAGCAGGAGGGCCGCCGCCATCACCAGGGCGACGAGGACCGCGACCTGGATCGCGCCGACGCCGATCGCGTAGACGAGCGCCGCGGCGATGCCGATCCCCACGGCGACGCCGATCGAGAGCTCGACCGCGCGCCCGCGCGTCTGGCCACGCGCCAGCCCCAGCGAGATCACCGCCGCGGCCGGGGCGAAGAACGGGTCCGGCTGGCCGACGATCCACTGCGCCAGCGCCCAGGCGACCCCGGCGGCGAGCGCGCACTGCAGGATCGCGAGCCAGGACCCCGAGAGCTCCTCGAGGCGGACCCGCGCCGCGCCGCGGAAGCGCTGCTGGAGGGCCCAGTCCCGGGACGACATCGGGCCGAGCGTACCCCGCCCGCCGGCCGGTGTTTTCGGCCCATCGACATCGGGTCCGACCGAGACTTCCTGGCCCTCGGCTACTTTCAAGATCCGTGACGAGCACGATCGAACCGCTGAGCTACCGCCGTCCGACGCCGCCCCCGCGGCGGTCGCGGCGCATCTGGCTGATCCCGCTGCTCTTGACGATCCTCGCGATCGGGCTGATCGCCGCAGCACTGGTGCGCGCGGAGACCGAGCCGATGCCCGATCTGGTCGTCCACCGGACCCTGCCGAAGGCGGTCAAGCTCCCCGGCAGGTCGTTCACGCCCGCCTGGCCGAAGGAAGGCGAGGCGACGGTGGCGGTCGAGGGCGTCGGCAGCCTCGGCTCGACCGGCGGCCAGAAGCCGGTGCCGATCGCCAGCGTCGCCAAGGTGATGACCGCCTACCTGACCCTGAAGCGGTTCCCGCTCGCCCCGGGCGAAGAAGGCTTCCACGTGCGGATCAGCAAGGCCGAGGTGGCCGAAGAGCACGAGCGGGTGGCGCTCGACCAGTCGACGATCGAGGTCAAGGTGGGGGAGACGCTGTCGGAGCGCCAGCTGCTCGAGGCGCTGATGCTGCCCTCCGCCAACAACATCGCGGCGCTCCTCGCCGTCCACGACTCGGGCTCGATCGGCGCCTTCGTCGGCCAGATGAACCGGGCCGCCCGCGAACTGAAGATGTCCCAGACCCACTACACCGACCCGAGCGGCTTCGAAGAGAGCACCGTCTCGACCGCCTCCGACCAGGTGAAGCTGGCGCGGGTGGCGATGCAGGACCCGACCTTCGCGGCGATCGTCGCCAAGCCCTCGGCGCGCCTGCCGGTCGTCGGTCGCGTCCTCAACTACAACGAACTGGTCGGCCACGACGGCTACATCGGGATCAAGACCGGCTCCGACGACGCGGCGGGCGGCTGTCTCCTCTTCGCCAAGCGGATGACGGTCGGCGGCCACACCTTCACCGTGCTCGGCGCGATCTTCGGTCAGCACGACGGCGAACTGGTCGACGCGGCGCTGGCCGGGGCAGACCGGCTCGCCGACTCGGTCGCCGCGGCGGTGCGGACGCGCGTCGCGATCCCCGTCGGGACCACCGTGATGAGGCTCGAAAACGCCGACGGCCACACGGTCGCGGTGAAGACCTCGCGGGCGCTGAAGGAGATCGGCTGGCCGGGGATGCGGACGCCGGTGCACCTCAGCGTCGGGCCGCCGCGGCGCTCGGCGACGCAGGGCGAACGCTGGGGCACCGTGACCGTGCACGGCACGACCGTCGAGCGGGCGCCCGCCGTGGCGGCCGCATCCCTGGGCGAACCGTCGCTCGCCTGGCGTCTCCAGCACCTGCCCTAGGCGCCGGCTACTCCGGTTTCTTCGCCTCCACCTCGGCGGGCTCCTTGCCGTCGAGCGAGTCTTTGAACTGGCGGATGCCGGAGCCGAGGCCGCGTGCCGCTTCGGGCAGCTTCTTCGGTCCGAGGACGAGGACGGCGATGATCAGCACGACCAACAGGTGCATCGGGCTCTCGAGTCCACTGAACATGGATCTGCCTCCTCTGGGAGTCGTTTACGGGACCGCTGAATCCTACGCTCGCCGCCCGGCCGGGGATCAGTTGCCGTGGGCGGCCTTGCCCAGGCCCTGCACGGTGGAGCCGGTGACGACCTTGGCGCAGTCCTTCGGTTCGGGGTCGATCGGGTCGACGATCGCGGTCCCTTCCGGGTGGCCGGTGCGACCGCACTGGATGTACCAGTCCTTGACCCCGTCGGCGGCGACGATCACGTCGTTGCCGCCACGGCCGAAGAAGCTGTCGACGCCGGGCTGGCCGAGCATCACGTTGTCGCCGGAGTCGCCGATCAGGACATCGTTGTCGAAGGAGCCCTCGATGTCCTCGTCGGAGCGGGGAAGGCGCACTTTGTCGCAGTGCTTGATCGCGTTGATCCAGGCCCAGCCGGCTTCCAGCGAGATGTAGAGCGTCCCCGGATGGGCCTGGGTCTCGGCGAAGGAGGCGTCGTCTTCGCCCGGGCCGCCGTCGAGCGTGCCCCCGGCGCAGCCACCCCCCGCCGCCAGCAGGTCGCCGCCGCCTTCGCCGTAGAGATAGGTCGGGCCGGGGAGGCCGCCGATCAGGCCGTCGGAGCCATCGCCGCCGTAGATGTGATCGGAGCCGGGGCCGGACTCGATCAGGTCTTCCTCGGGGCCGCCGTGGATCGTGTCGTCCCCTTCGCCGCCGTTGATCCGGACGAAGTCGACCGCTTCGAGGCTGCCTTCGACGCCGAGGCTGTCGTTGCCGGGGCCGAGATCGGCCATCAGCCAGCGCGCCGGGCCGAGCGTCGGGCAGGTGACCTGCTTCGGTTCGCCGACGGTCCGCGCGCAGCCTTCGCCGGCCGCCAGGGGCGCCGCCGCCTGCACCTTGAAGGTGCCGGTGGTGCCGGGCCCCCCTTCCACGCCTGCTTCCGCGGCGAACGACACGACGAGGTCGTCACGCCCGGTGCCGCCGACGATCTGCAGCCCGCCGCCGCCTTCGGGGTCGGGGTCCAGGCGGACGTAGGCGGAGCCGACCGGCGCCGGTTCGTGTCCGCAGGAGATCCTCGTCGGCCCGCCCTTGCAGTGGTCGTCGCCCTGGCCGCCCTCGAGCGTGTCGCGCCCGCCGCCGCCGATGATCGTGTCGTTCCCGGGGCCGCCGTCGATCGCGTTCGACTGCTTGTTCCCGATCAAGGTGTCGTGGAAGGCCGAGCCTTCGATCGACTCGAAGCGGAAGAGCCGGTCGTGGCCGTCGCCGAGCGCTTTGTGCTGGGGCAGGGACACCCAGACGCCGCTGCCCTTGCGCCCCGCGACCGAGGTGGAGAACGAGGCGATGTCGCCCTTGCCGGGGCCGCCGTCCATGCGGTCGTAGCCGTAGTCGCCGCGGACCAGGTCTTCGTTGCCGGGGCCGCCGTTGACGGTGTCGATCCCGAGCCCGCCGCTGACTTCGTCGCGATTGCCGCCGCCACCGCTGACGTGGTCGTCGCCGAGATCGCCGAAGACGCGATCGGTCCCGGCGCCGCCTTCGATCCAGTCGTTGCCGCGGCCGCCGTGGATCAGATCGTCGCCCGGCCCACCGCAGATGATGTCGTTGCCGAGCCCGCCGTAGATCTTGTCGTTTCCGGGCCCACCCCAGATCACGTCGGCTTTGTCGGTGCCCTGGAGGACGTCGTCGCCGTCGGTGCCGACGATCGTCGCCCGCCTGCCGTCGCACCGCGGGGCGCCCGATTCGGCGCCCGCGGCGGTCACCGCGAGGACGGTCGCAAGCAGGCACGCGAGCAAGACGATGAGGGCGATGGGTCTCCTCACGGCGGCACATTCTGGCGCGCGCCGCGGCGCCGTGCGGCGGCGTGGCGGCACGGGCTAGCGTGGGGCGGATGGCGACGCGTCCCCGATCTTCGGTCGAGGCTCGACTGGGAACCAGCAAAGGGATCCGCGGCAACCCCGCGGTGGCGGTGTCGATGGTGCTCGGCTCGATCTGCTCGGTCCAGAGCGGCGCGGCGCTGGCGACGACGCTCTTCGACCGGGTCGGGCCGGCGGGCGCGGTGCTGCTGCGCTCGGGCATCGGGGCGCTGATCCTGCTCGCCGTCGCCCGTCGCGACATCCGCCCACTGCGCGGGCGGGCACTGCGCGACGTCGTCCTCTTCGGCGTCGTCCTCGCGGCGATGAACCTCAGCTTCTACGCGGCGATCGATCGCCTGCCGCTCGGCGTCGCGGTCACCTTCGAGTTCACCGGGCCGCTGGCGGTCGCCGTCTTCGGCTCGCGGCGCCGGCGCGACCTGGTCTGGGCGGCGCTCGCCGCGCTCGGCATCCTCCTGCTTTCGGGCCTGCTCGGCGGCGGCACCACGATCGACCTGCTCGGCGCGCTCCTGGCGCTCTTCGCCGGTGCCTGCTGGGGTTGTTACATCCTGCTCAGCGCGCGGGTCGGCGGGCGCTCGGAGGGGCTCGGTGGGCTCGCCGTCGCGATGGCGCTCTCGGCGGTCCTGGTGGCGCCGTTCGGGATCGTCCAGGGCGGCGGCGAATTTGTCTCCGGGAGCGTCCTCCTCGCCGGTCTCGGCGTCGGCCTGCTGAGCTCCGCGATCCCCTACGCGCTCGAGCTGGAGGCGCTGCGGCGGCTGCCGAACGCGGTCTTCGGCGTGCTGATGAGCCTCGAGCCCGCGATCGCCGCGCTGGTCGGCTTCGTCGCCCTCGGCCAGGGCCTCGACCCGGTCGAAGCGGTGGCGATCGCCCTCGTCGTCGCCGCCAGCGCGGGGGCCCTGCGCTCGGCGGCGACGCCGGCGCCGCGCGACGGCTGACCCGCCGCGGACCCGCCCGACCACACTTGACTCCTCCCCGTGCGTTCGGGGAAAGTTCCCGAAACCGGACAGAAGGCGGCCCTCGGGAGAGCCGGCGGAAAGCGAGTCGAGTTGAGTCACATCGAGTCCCTGCGTGCACGGATCGCCTTCGCCGCAGTCCTCGGTGCGGTCTCGCTCCTCGCGATGGCGCTCTGGTTTGCCGGCATCGGATCGGCCGACTCGCCCAACGTGCTCACGACCTGCACTCGCGCCGCGCTCGAACAGGCGATCCACGAAGGCGGCTCGATCGAACTCGAATGCCCGTCGTCGCCGACGACGATCTCCTTCAGCTCCGGCGGTCCGATCGTCGTCGGTGGCGGCGAGGAAGCATCGATCGCGCCCGCGACCGGCCAGAGCATCACCCTCGACGGTGGCAGCGCGAAACAGATCTTCAAGGTCGAAGGGGGCAAGCTCACCCTGACCAAGCTGAAGCTCAACAACGGTGTCGTCAAAGGCGAAGACGGCGGCGACGGCGACCAGGGAGAAAAGGGCGAAGACGGCGAACCGGGTGAAGACGGAGAAGACGGCGAAGACTTCGGCGACGGCGAACCGGGTGGGGACGGTGAAGAAGGCACCGACGGTGCCGACGGGACGGACGGCGGTACGGGTCTGCCCGGCGGACCGGCCCAGGGTGGCGCGGTCTACATCGCCGCCGGCTCGAGCGTGATCCTGGTCGGTGACACCTTTGCCACCGACCACGCGATCGGCGGTGCAGGCGGCGGCGGTGGTGACGGGGGAGACGGCGGCGAAGGTGGGGACGGCGGCGAAGGCGGTGAAGGGGGCGGCATCTTCGGCGACGGCTCGACCAGCGGGCGCGGCGGCGACGGTGGTGCGGGCGGCGACGGCGGGCGCGGCGGCATCGGCGGTGCAGGCGGGGGCGGTGGCAACGCCTACGGCGGCGCGATCTACGACGCTGGCTCGCTCGAAGTCAAAGGCTGCAAATTCTCCGCCGGGGACTACGCCCAGGGCGGCAAGGGCGGTTCTGGCGGTGGCGGCGGCAAGCCGGGTACGGGCGGCTACGGCGGTGACGGAGGCAACGGAGGCGTGGCGGGCGGCGAAGGTGCGATGGGTGGCCGGGCGGGCTTCGCCGGCGAAGCGGGCAGCATCGCCCCGGCCGGGCACGGCGGCAACGGCGGCCCCGGAGGGGAAGGGCTCGGCGGCGCGATCTACGACGCCGCCGGGGGCACGGTGAAGATCTCCGAAGCGACGACCTTCACCGGCGACCAGGCGCTCGGCGGCGCGGCCGGGTCCGGTGGCTCGGGGGCGGCCGGGGACGAAGCTTCTGCCGGCGCCAACGGCGGCTGGGGCGGCGGTGCGGTCAACGGCGGCGGCGAAACGCCGACCACCGCGGCGGCCGGCGCCGATGGGCTCGATGGCGGCGAAGGCGGCGAAGGGGCTCCCGGCGGCGACGGCGGCCAGGGCGGAGAGGCGAAAGGCGGAGCGGTCGCGGCGGCCGCCACCGGCCTGACTGTCGACGAAGCGACCGCCTTCACCACCGACGAAGCGACCGGCGGTGGCGCCGGCAAGGGCGGCGCCGGCGGGAACGGCGGCGACGGCGCCGACGGCGGCTGGGGCGGTTGGGCCGGCGCGGCCCAGTGCGGCACCAAGGTCGTCGAATGCGACAGGGGTCCGGCCCACTACGCGAAGGGCGGCGACGCGGGCAGCGGCGGCGACGGCGGCAACGGGGCCAACGGTGGCGCCGGGTCCCTCCACGGGGCGGAAGGTCTGGGCGCCGACGTCTACACCACCGCCTCTCACCCCGGCGGTACGCGCGGCGCGGGTGGGACCGGCGGCAAGGGAGGCAAGGCCGGCGAAGGCGGCGAGGCCGGCCAACCTGGCGAGGGCGAACCGGACGGAAGCCCCGGGCAACCCGGCGAGCCAGGTGTGGCGGGCGAGCCGGGGGCGGGCGCGCCGCCGGAAGGGCTCGACCCGCCAGTGCTCAGCGCGACCTCGCCGGGGTCGCCGGGGAACAAGACGACGATCAAGGTGTTCGGCGACGCGGCCGCCGGCTCCACCGTCCTGATCTACGGCGGCGTCGGGTGCGGGGGCAGCGCGATCGGCGGCGGGACGGCAGGCCAGCTCGTCTCGCCTGGCGTGATGACGATCGTCCCCGCCGACGCGACCACGACGCTCTACGCGAAAGCCTTCGACGACGAAGGCTCCTCGTCGTGCTCGAGCGAACCGCTCGACTACACCGAGGACTCGGTGCCGCCGGAGACGACGATCACCGCGGGCCCCGAACAAGGTTCGACGACCGCGGAAACGACGGCGACCTTCGAATTCGTCTCCAACGAGGAAAAATCGAAGTTCGAATGCTCGTCGGACGGCGGGTCCACCTGGGGCTCCTGCAAAACCCCGGACAAATTGTCCGGGCTGAGCACGGGCGCGCAGAGCTTCGAGGTGAAAGCGATCGACCCGGCCGGCAACCCCGATCCCACCCCGGCGATGCGTGAATTCACGGTCTCCGGCTCGGGCTCCGGCGGCTCCGGCCATGGCGGCGGCAAGGAAGGCGGTTCGATGCCGCCGAAGCCGAAGATCGCCGGCCACCCCAGATCGGTCGTCGTCGCGACCGGCCCGAAGACGAAGGTCAAGTTCACCTTCGGCTCGGGCGTCTCCGGGGCGAAGTTCAAATGCCGGATGGACAAAGGGCGGTTCAAAGCGTGTACCTCGCCGGCGACCTTCAAAGTCAAGCCCGGCAAGCACACTTTCTCGGTCGAGCAGGTCGGGGTGGGCGGGGGCGTCGGCGCGACGAACAGCTTCAAATTCAAGGTCACGGCGTGGAAAGGCTGAGCGCGGTCGGGTAGAAGAGGCCCGTGGCCAAGGCGGGCGAGAGCGGATCAAAGGGCGTACGGGTGACCGTGCGCGGCGGCGTGCAGGGGGTCGGCTTCCGCTATGCGACGGCGGAGCGGGCGCGCGGGCTCGGGGTGTTCGGCTGGGTGCGCAACGAGGACGACGGCAGCGTGGCGGTGCACGCCGAGGGGCCGGACGCGGCGGTCGACGGCCTGGTCGAGTGGCTCGGCGAGGGGCCGCGGGGCGCCGCGGTGGAGGGGGTCGAGGTCGAGAAGGGCAAGGTCGAAGGCCACGAGCAGTTCGCGGTGCGTGGGGTTAGCGCCGGGGTCTTCGTCGTCCAGGAGCACCAGGCGACCGCCCACCACTGGGACCTGCGGCTCGAGGTCGAGGGCGCGATGCGCTCCTGGGCGGTGCCGAAAGGACCTTCGATGGACCCGGCGCAGAAGCGGCTCGCGATCCAGGTCGGTGACCACGAGATGTCCCACAACGAGTTCGAGGGCAGGGCTGGGGAGGGCGGCGTGATCGTCTGGGACCGCGGCACCTACGAGCAGGGTGGACGGGTGGTGTGGCCGGAGGCGCTCGAACGCGGCCACGCGGTCTTCGTCCTCCATGGCGAGAAGCTCGCGGGCGGCTTCGCCCTGCAGCGCACCCGGCCGGGGGAGAAGCCGCAGTGGCTCCTGATCAAGCGCAAAGACGACGAGGCTCGCCCCGGCTCCGACGTCGTCGCCGAGTCTCCGAAGTCGGTGGTGAGTGGCGAGACCCTCGCCGAGCTGCTCGCCGGGTAGTGCGTTCGCAGTTCGTTCCGGTATGCGGAACGAACTGCGAACGCACCCGGGGGCGTTCGGTTTTCCGCCGGGAACGGTGCCACACTACGAACATATGTTCGTACAGACTGAAGAGAAAGACGCAACAGGGCTTCGCGACGCGGGTGCGGAGGCGAAGCGGATCAAGCCTCGGCCGGTGCGGCTGCGGGTCGTCCACGATGTCGATCGGGAGCGTGAGGCGCAGGCGATCATCCTGCGGCTGGTGCTCACAGAACGGCCCTCGGAACTGCGCACGGTCGCGGTGACGGCGCGGATCGGCGAACCGGCATTGGCGACGCGGGCGATCGACGCCCTGGTCGAGGCCGGGCTGTTGGTCCGGATCGACGAGTACGTCCTGGCGACCGCCGCCGCGGTCCGCTTCGATCGCCTCCGTCGCTGCATGCCCTGACGGTGCGCCTTCTTTAAGCTCCCGGTCATGACGCCGGAGCTGCCGCAGCGGGTCTCGATGCGAGAGGTGGGACCTCGCGACGGCTTCCAGAACGAGCCGGAGACGATCTCGACCGCGGACAAGATCCGCCTGGTCGACATGCTCTCGGCGACCGGCGTGCCGCGCATCGAGGTCTCCTCGTTCGTGCGGGCCGAGGTGATCCCGCAACTCTCCGACGCCGCCGATGTGCTAGCCGGGATCGAGCGCCGGCCCGGCGTCTCCTTCTCGGTCCTGATCCCGAACGAGCGTGGGCTGGAGCGCGCCCTGCCGCTGCGCGACCGCTTCGACGAGGTCAGCGTCTTCCTCTCCGCCTCGGAGTCCCACAACCGTGCCAACGTCAACCGCCGGGTCGCCGAGTCGCTGGCCGGATTGGAGGCCTCGCTCGCCGTGGCCGGCGAGGCCGGGCTCCGCCGTGAGGCCGTGATCGCCACCTCCTTCGGCTGCCCGTATGAGGGCGAGGTCCCCGCCGAGCGCGTCTTCGAGATCGCCGAGCGCCTGATCGCCGCCGGCTGCGACGAGATCGCCTTCGGCGACACCACCGGGATGGCGAACCCGCGCCAGGTCCGCGACTTCTTCGCCGCCGCGCGCGAGCGCCTCACCGGGGTCGAGCTGACCGCCCACTTCCACAACACCCGCGGCCAGGGGCTGGCCAACGTGCTCGCCGCGCTGGAGGAGGGGATCAGCTCCTTCGAGGCGAGCTTCGGGGAGCTCGGCGGCTGCCCGTTCCCGCCCGGCGCGACCGGCAACGTCTCCTCCGAGGATGTCGTCTCGATGCTGCACGAGATGGGGATCGAGACCGGGATCGACCTCGCCGCCCTCCTCGCCGCCTCGCGCGCCGTGCAGGAGGTGCTGGGCCGGCCGCTCGGCGCCCACGTGCTGCATGCCGGGCCGGTCGACTGGTCAGCCGGCCAGTCCCACTAGGCTGCGCGCATGACCGAGTTCGGAGAGGCGGTCGCCGCGGCGCTGGCCGGCGGCCCGGAGCGCCACCGCGAGAAGACCGCCGAGCAGGGCAAGCTGCCGGTGCGCGAGCGCGTCGCCCGCCTCGTCGACCCCGGCTCCTTCGCCGAGGAGGGGCTGCTCGCCAACTGGGAGCAGGACGGCCTCGGTGCCGACGGCGTCCTCACCGGTCTGGCGCGGATCGATTCGCGGCCGGTCGCGCTGATGGCCAACGACCCGACCGTGAAGGCCGGCTCCTGGGGGCCGAAGACGGTCGAGAAGATCCTCCGCATCCAGGAGCGGGCGCTGAAGCTGCAGGTCCCGCTCGTCTACGTCGTCGACTCGGCCGGGGCGCGGATCACCGAGCAGGTGCAGATGTTCCCCGGCCGGCGCGGTGCGGGGCGCATCTTCCACAACGAGGTGCGGCTATCGGGCCAGGTGCCGCAGGTCTGCCTGCTGCTCGGGCCGAGCGCCGCGGGCGGCGCCTACATCCCCGCCTTCTGCGACGTCGTGATCATGCGCGACGGCAACGCCTCGATGTACCTGGGGTCGCCGCGGATGGCCGAGATGGTGATCGGTGAGAAGGTGACGCTGGAGGAGATGGGCGGGGCGCGGATGCACACCGGTGTCTCCGGCTGCGGCCACTTCCTGGTGAAGTCCGACGAGGAGGCGATCGACCTCGCCCGCCGCTACCTCTCCTTCATGCCGCGCAACTGGCGCGAGGAGCCGCCGCCCGCGCCGCCCGCCGAGCCTGCCTCGACGACGCCGATCGCCGCGATCGTCCCCGCCGAGGAGACGCTCCCCTTCGACATGCGCCACGTGCTCGACTCGCTGCTCGACGCCGAGTCCTTTCTCGAGGTCCACAAACGCTGGGCGAAAGAGCTGATCGTCGGCTACGGGCGGCTCGACGGCCGCGTGGTCGGCGTCGTCGCCAACCAGCCGCGCCAGAAAGGCGGCGTCCTCTTCGTCGACTCGGCCGACAAGGCCGCCCGCTTCATCCAGACCTGCAACGCCTTCAACGTGCCGCTGCTCTTCCTCGCCGACGTGCCGGGGTTCATGATCGGCACCGCGGTCGAGCGCCAGGGGATCATCCGCCACGGCGCGAAGATGATCAGCGCGGTGAGCGAAGCGACGGTGCCGAAGATCTCGGTGATCGTGCGCAAGGCCTACGGGGCGGGGCTCTACGCGATGGCCGGCCCGGCCTTCGAGCCCGACTGTTGCATCGCCCTGCCCGGCGCCTCGATCGCCGTGATGGGACCGGAGGCCGCCGTCAACGCCGTCTTCTTCAACCAGATCCAGGCGATCGAGGACGAGGCCGAGCGCGCCGCGTTCGTCGCCGAGCGGCGCGAGGAGTACGCCGCCGACATCGACCTCCTGCACCTTGCCTCGGAGCTGGTCATCGACGCGATCGTCGAGCCGGGGGAGCTGCGCGAGGACCTGATCCGACGCTTCGCGCTCGCCGCCGACGGCCGTCGGGAATTCGCGACGCGCCGCAATCCCGTCACGCCCGCCTGAGGCCGGCCGCTCTACAGTTCCATCGCTACCCGCGCCGGAGTGGCGGAATTGGCATACGCGATCGACTCAAAATCGATTGCCCTTGCGGGCTTGAGGGTTCGAGTCCCTCCTCCGGCATCCTCCGCAGCTGTTCCTTATGCGCCTATGAGGCGCATAAGGAACAGCCGGCGGGGTCAGGCGGGCTGAGGGGAGGCGCCGGCGCCGGCGCCGTAGTCCTCGCCGCTGCCGATCGGTCGCTCCTCCTCGACGTTCCAGGCCTGGTTGAAGCCGTAGAGGGCGGCGACGATCACCGCCAGCTGGACGATCATCAGGACGATCACCAGCACCCCGACGGTCGACGATGAGAGCGACGCTTCGGTGAAGCCGGTCTTGTCGCGGGCGAACCAGCTGTCGGCGCCGACCGCGCAGAAGATCGCGAGGATCATCGACAGGGCGGCCGCCAGCGGCAGGATGCCGCGTCGCCAGCGCGCCACGAGGAAGGCGAAGAAGGCGTAGAGGATCGCGTAGACCGCGCAGACGATGCCGGTCCCGTCGCCGCCGTCCATCACCGACCAGCCGCCGACCGTGATCACCGCGGAGAGCACCGCCGTCAGCAGCAGAAGCAGGACGATCACCCACTTGGTCGTGACCGAGCCGGGTTTCTCCCGATTCGGACGCCACAGCTCATAGCCGGGTCTCACCTCCCCTACAGGCACCCGACGATCATAGAATCTGAACTCGACGTGGCATTGGCCGCCGGTTAAGCCCTCCCGAGGGCATCGCGCGGGCGTGGCGGAATTGGAATACGCGCCAGGTTTAGGTCCTGGTGGTCGAAAGACCTTGGAGGTTCGAGTCCTCTCGCCCGCATCGATCTTCGCCGCGTGTGTCCGACCCGGAAGGTCGGATGCTCTCCATTGGTGAGGAAATCTAAGTCGGTCCGGTAGGTTGCCGTCGTTCAGTCACTCTTGCCGATCGTGCGGTCACCCGGCGCAGACGGCTCCGCCCGATCAGAAAGGCCTCATGTCCAGACTAAGGAAGCACCTCTCGTTTGCCAACGTCGTCGCCTTGCTCGCGCTCTTCTTCGCGCTCGGCGGCACCGTCTACGCCGCCTCGGGGAAGATCGACGGCACCCAGATCAAGCCGAAGTCGATCCCCGGCAATCGCCTCAAGGCAAAGGCGGTGGCCGCGGCGCAGATCAAGAACGGCGCGGTCGGGGCGGCGCAGTTGAAGGCGGGGGCGGTCGCCGCCAAGCAGATCAAGTCGGGCTCGATCACCGGAGCGCAGGTCAAGTCCGGGTCGCTCACCGGCACCCAGATCAACCAGAGCACCCTGACCGGGATCAGCGCCGCCAACATCCACACGGTCCAGTACGTGAGCGTCACCGTCGGGCTGGTCAAAGAAGCCTTCGCGGGCACCTCCGGCACCGCTGCCTGTCCTACGGGGATGAAGGCGATCGGCGGTGGCGCGACGACCAGCAGCCCCAGCTACGCCTACATCAACGAATCGTCGGTGAGCGCCGACCGCAACGGCTGGTTCGCGACCGGCTACGCGGGAATCGCGGGCGTGAACATGACCATCACCGCGATCTGCACGCCGGTGGCCGCGCCGGTCGGCTGAGCGGCTGCATCCGACATCCCGGCGCGCCGAGTTGCGTGCCGGGATGTCGGTGCGTCATGTCGCCTGGCGCCGTCGCACACGCGATTTTTCTGATCCTCCTAGGCCGGGATGGGCGGCGCCCGCAGCGGGTTCGAAGGCAGGCGTCGGGTGACGCCGAGGCCGAGCAGGGCGATCACCGCGACGCCGCCGATCGCGATCTTCAGCGCGTCCACCTGCGAGGTCGCGTAGTTGGCTTCCAGCTGGGAGACGATCGGCTCGGGGACGCCTTTCTGCCGCAGTGCGCCCGCCGCCTCTTCGGCGGGGACGAAGGCGAGCCCGTGGCTGGTTTTCTGCGCGACTTCGTGGCGCGGACCGTAGGGGAGGGCGGTGTCGCCTTCGACCCGGTGGTTGAAGGTGGCGGTGAGGACGCTGAGCAGCAGCGAGCCGATCACCGCCGTCCCCAGGGCGCTGCCGAGGTTCTGCGCGGTCCCTTGCAGGGCACCGGTCTCGCTGGTCTTGTCGGGGCCGGCGGAGGCGAGGTTGACGTTCGTCACCTGTGAGGCGATCAGGCCGAGGCCGATCCCGACGACGAGGACCGAGCCGGCGAAGGGGAACGAGTCGAAGGTGCTGTCGATGGTGAGGATCAGGAGGCCCGCGCCGGCGGCGACGAAGAGGAGGCCGAGCTGGATCAGGAGGCGCGGGGCGAGCCGGGTCGAGAGGCGCGAGGCGCCCATCGCGACGAAGAAGACGGCGAGCGACATCGGTAGCAGGTCGATGCCGGTCTGCAGCGGGTCCTTGCCGAGGACGATCTGCAGGTAGAGCGGCATCAGGAAGAAGATGCCGCCGAGGCAGAGGAACATCACCATCATCGTCCCCAGGCCCGCCCGCAGCTGGGCGAGGCGCAGCATCGCCAGGTCGACCAGGGTGTCTTCGCCCCGGGTCGCCACCCGCCGCTCCCAGAGCGCGAAGCAGGCGACGAGGATCAAGCCGGCGACGATCAGGAAGGGGACGACCGACAGCCCGAACGGTTCGATCGCGGTGCCGCCGATCGCCGGCGATTCCTTCGGCTTGATCCAGCCCCAGGTGGAGCTCTGGACGATGCCGAGGACGGCCAGCGCCAGGCCGCCCGCCGAGAGCAGGCCGCCGACCACGTCGAGCCGTGGGCGGTCGCGGCCGAGCGGCGCGTCGCGGATGATCGTCGAGACGCCGAGCAGGCAGACCATGATCACCGCCTCGCCGGCGAAGACGTCGCGCCACGAGCCGACCGTCGCCACCCAGCCGCCGATGATCGGCCCGCAGGCCGCCGCCGCCCCCGCGATGCCGCCGATCGCCCCGAAGGCGATGACCCGGTCGGCGCCCTCGTAGTTGGAGGCGAGCAGCGAGATGATCGCCGGGATCATCAGCGCCGCGCCGACCGCCTCGAGGATCGACCAGCCGAGGATCAGGATGCCCATGTTCGGCGCCAACGAGGTGATCAACGCACCGGCGCCGAAGGTCACCAGCCCGATCCGGAACGCCAGCCGCCTGCCGATGATGTCGCCGAGCTTGCCGCCGACCAACATCAACGCGGCCGTGGTCAGCGTGTAGGTGGCGATCGCCAGCTGCATCGTCGCCACCTTGGTGTCGAGATCTTCGATCACCTTCTGGATCGACACGTTCATCACGGTCGAGTCGAGGACCATGATGAATTGCCCCGAGCAGAGCGCGATCAGCACCGCCCATTTGAAGCGTCCGCTCGCCATGGGCGCGGATCGTAGAAGAGTGAGCGGGGCAGCCAGGACTCGAACCTGGAATCGCCGGTTTTGGAGACCGGTGCCTTAGCCAATTGGGCCACTGCCCCAGAGGGGTCGGATCGTAACGGGGCGGGGGAAAGGGGGCGCCCGCGGCGAAGTCCTCGACGTGCCGGGCACCGATTCGATCCGCCATCCGCTGACCCGCGCCCTGCTGGTGCTGACGCTGACCACCGGCGTGATCGATGCGGCCTCCTATCTGGGGCTGGGGCGGGTGTTCGCCGCCAACATGACCGGCAACATCGTGCTGCTCGGCTTCGGGATCGCGGGCACCGGCGGGCTGCCGGTGGTGGCGCCGCTGGTCTCGCTCGGAGCCTTCCTCACCGGCGCCACGGTCGGTGGGCGGATGGGGGCGAGGCTGCCGGCGCGCGAGGCGCACCTCTCGCGCGCGATGCTGATCGAGGTCGGCGTCACGGCACTCGCCACCGCGATCGCGATCGTCTTCGACATCACCCCGGACCACTTCTCCGGCGACCTGATCATCGCCCTGATCGCCTTCGCGATGGGGGTGCGCAACGCGACCGTGCGGCGACTGAAAATTCCCGACGTGAGCACCACGGTGCTGACGATGACGCTGACCGGGCTGGCCGCCGATTCGCCGCTGGCGGGTGGCGACGGCAAAGGAGGCTGGCGCCGCGGGGTGGCCGTGATCTCGATGTTGGGCGGCGCGATCGCCGGGGCACTCCTCGTCAAGGCCGACCTGGCGCTGGTCCTGCTCGCCGCCTCGGCGCTCGCGCTGGCGACCTGGCTTGTGTTCATGCCGGCCGCGGTCACCGCCGCCGACTAGGCTGCGCGGATGGCGACCTACACCGTCACCTGCCGCGGCAAGCTCGCCCGCGGCGTGATCGCGCAGCTGACCAACGGCGGCGTCTACCTATACGACGAGGAGGAGCGCGGTTCCGGGGGCGACGGGACCAGGCGCCACTTCCTTCAGATCGAGGCGGGCAGCGCCGACGACGCGATCCTCGTCGCCAAGGGGAGGATGGCGGTCGCGGGCGGCTCCGCCCACGACTACCAGGCGACCGAGGGGGTTGCGACCGAGGGGGCCGAGCTCGACTGAGCGCGGCCCCCGGGTCGGTTCAGATCAGCTGCAGTTGACGGGGAAGTCCTGGCCCGCGACGCGGAAGGACTGGCCCGGTTTGGACATGATGAAGGTGTAGGGCTTGGGGAGCTTCAGCTTCCAACCTTCGAATTCATGCATGAGGAGGACGGCACGGCCGGGGGTCCTCGAAGTCGCGCCCCTGCATTCGTAGAGTTCTTCGATGTGTTCGTCGGTGCTGAGGAATTTGCCCAGCGAGCGGACGACCTTGCAGGCTTCCTTCGGCGAGATGCCCTTCGGGTTGATCGCGAGCTGGCCGGTCACCACCGGATGCTGGCACTCGTACTGCTTCGGCTTGGCGGCGTTCGCGGGCGAACCCGAGAGCGCCAGGACGGCAAGGAGCGCGACGGCGGCGAGGGCCGCGGCCGCGACAGCGTTCTTGAGAGAGATGGTGGGAGAGTTCATGCGCGCCACTCTAATTCTCTTTTCCTGATGCACGCTTAAATTCCGCACTGTGCCGAACCGTCTGCGAGCCCGCGAGCTTCTCCATCGGAAAGCCGTCTGGCTGCCGCCGCTGATCATCGGCGTGGTCCTGATCGGGTTGATGACCGCTCTCTACATCGGCTCGGCGGTCGACCCGATCGACCATATGAGCGGTCTGCCGGTCTCGCTCGTGCAGCAAGACGCGGGTGGCGAGGTCGAGGGCAAGGAGGTCGACCTCGGCGTCGAGCTCGAACGAGCGCTGCTCGGCTCGCCTGAAGTCACCGACAAGCTGGCGATCCACGTCGAGTCGATGGCGGCGGCCGAAGACCGGATGGACCGCGGCGCCTCCTACGCGACGCTCGTGATCCCACCCGGCTTCACCGGCGCCGCGCTCCGCCTGGTCGGCGTGCCCGGGACCCACCCGGCCCGGCCCGGGCTGCCGACCGCCCGCCTCCTTACCAACCAGCGTGCAGGCACCGAGGGCACGAGCCTCGCGAGCGGCGTCCTCGATCCGGCGTTGGCGGCGATCTCGCAAGGCTTCGGGCGCAAACTCCTCGTCGTCGGCGGCGCTCGCGCCGGGCCGGCGGCGCGGGCGGCGCTCGCCGACCCGATCAAGGTCGAAGCCGCCCAGTACCGACCGCTGCCACCGAAGGCGGCGCTCGGCATCAGCGCCTTTTACGTCTCGCTGCTGGTGATGATGTGCGGCTTCATCGGCGCGACGATCGTCAACGCCGGGCTCGACGGGGTGCTCGGCTTCGCGCCCACCGAGATCGGCTCGCGCTGGACCTTGGCCCGGCCTGCGTTGATCAGCCGTTGGCAGACGCTTCTCGCCAAATGGGCGATCGCCGCGGTGCTGACCGCGGTCCTCGTCGCGATCGTCCTCCTCGTCGCGATCGGGATCTTCGGCATGGACGCGCCGCAGCCGCTGCTGCTCTGGCTCTACGGTTGGTTCTGCGCGGCGACCGTGGCGGTCGGGACGCTGGCGCTCTTCGCCGTGCTCGGCACGCCGGGACAGCTGGTGGGGCTCCTGGTCTTCGTCTACGTCGGGCTCGCCTCGGCCGGGGGCACGGTACCGATCCAGGCCCTGCCCTCTTTCTTCGCCGCGATCAGCCACATCGACCCGCTGCGCCAGATCCTCGGGGGCGTGCGCTCGATCCTCTACCTCGAAGCGCGCGCCGACGCCGGGCTCGCCGAGGGCGCGATCGCGACCGCGGTCGGGCTTCTCTTCTGGCTCGGCTTCGGCGCCTTCTTCGTCCGCCGCTACGACCGCGCCGGGCGCGACCGCCTAGATCCCGATCTACTCGCCTATGTCCACCAGGCGGCGGACGACTACCGCGACCCGCGGTCGACCTAAGGCCCGGTAGACGGGCCAAAGGACGACCGCAGCGCGGTTCGAGACCGTCGTGGCCGTCCGAGGTGCGTCCCGGGCGTCTCGTGGCGACCCCGGCAGGGTGTGGCCGCCACGAGACGCCCGGGACGTGAGGGGTTCTCAGTGAAGGTCACGAAGGCGTCGGAGAGATGCCGGGGACGTCACCGGTCCTCATGCATCTCCCCTCCGATCCGGAGGGCACTACGCACGGTCGTCGGCGGCCTGACGAGGAAGACGCACGGAACCGTGGACTTACCTGGGTCTTCGTCACAGATCCCAGGCCTTCGTGGAGGAACACGCTCCCCTCTCCCCGGAGCTCTCCGATCCCTCGCCCTCTCCCCGCACCCTCGGCCGTCCCGGCCACGGCCACACCCTGCCGGGGTCGTGGCCGGGACGGCCGCGTCCCTTTCCCCTCCCGGGCGCCAGCTTTCCCTGGTCGCGAACTCGATCGTCAGCGGCCGAACCAGCGGGCGCGACGGTCGGCGCCGAACCGTTCCTTCAGTGCCATCTGCTCCGGCGAGGGCGGGTTGAAGACGCCGGTCCGCTCCGGCCCGGAGAGGAAGTCGATGTCGACGCTGCCGATCCGGCCGCCGCCGAACTCGATGTAGCAGGTGCCCTGGCCGAGGTGGCGCTGCGGCTCGGCACCACCGGCGATCGCCGCGAGGAGGTGCTGGGCGACGATCCGCGCCGCGCCCTCGGCGAAGACGCCGGCCTTCGGCACGCCCGCGGTGGCGACGTCGCCGATCGCATGGACGCCGGGGAACTTCGTCGCCAGCGTCGCCGGATCGACCGGGACGTAGCCGTCCTCGGAGATCCCGCTCTCGATCACGACATCGGGCGCGCGGTGCTTCGGCACGCCGAGGAAGAGGTCGTAGTGGAGCTCGCTCTCGTCGTCGAGGACGGCGACGCTCCGGCCCGGGTCGAGGCTCGTGATCCGCTTCCCGGTGATCAGCTCGATCCCGCGCTCCTCGAACTCGCCGCGCAGCGCGGCCGAGGTCTCCGGCGAAGGCGGCACCGGCGCGCCGAGCGGGATCACGAAGGTGATCTCGCAGGCGTCGCGGACGCCGCGCCTGCGCAGCTCGTCGTCGAGCAGGAGCGCGCACTCGCTCGGCGCCGGCGGGCACTTGAAGGGCGCGCCGCAGACGCCGATCAGCGCCCTGCCCGAGGAGAACGACGGGATCACCTCGGCCAGCTTTTCGGCCCCGGCCACCGAGTAGAACTCGCTGTCGACCTCGGCCATCCCCGGCGTCGCCGCCAGGTCGTAGTCGGCGCCGAGCGCGATCACCAGGTGGTCGGCCTCGTGGACGCCGGCATCGGTGGTCACCCGCTTCGCCTCGGCGTCGATCGCGGTCACCGTCTCGCGCAGCAGCCGCACCCCGGGCTTGACGAAGTCGGCGTAGGGGAGACGCACCGAGTCGCCGCCCGCGCCGCGGAACATCAGGTCGAGCTTCGAATAGCCGAAGACGAACGCATCGCCCTTGTCGATCACGGTCACCTCGGCCGCCTCGCCGAGGGCGTCGGAGAGCTCCGTCGCCAACTCGAGGCCGCCGAACCCCGCGCCGAGGATGAGGATGCGCGCCATGGAAAGGCGATCCTATCCGGACGCTCGCGAGGCGCCCGTTTGGCGACGACCGGCCGTGAAGGCGATCTTGGTCACCGGTGAGGCGGCTCCGTCCGCGCCGATCGCCTTGACCCTGAAGACATGCTTGTCACGCTTCAGGTGGCGATAGACCTTCGGCGAGGTGCAGGGCTGGAACGGGCTGCCATCAAGGCTGCAGACGAAGCTCACTCCAGGTTCGCCGGAGAAGCGGAAGGAGTAGCCGCCGCCGCGATGACCGCGGCCGCGGTGGTGGCCGGGCTTGTGGAGGATCGTCACCTTGCCGATGGCGCGGGGCACGGTTGACCCGGACGGGGCGCCGTCAACGGACCCGCTCGCCGGCGCCGTGCCCGCCGGCGCCGCGACCACGGTGTAGGCGATGCTCTCCTGGGCGGTCAGCCCGTCCGCGCTTTCGGCGATCACGGTGAAAGTGTGCGGACCGGCGGTCGAGGTGTCGATCGGGCCGCCGAAGACATCGACGCCCATGGCGGGCGGCGTCACTTCGCCGCAGCGGATCAGGTACGGCCCCGCGAATCCCTCATCGCATTCGTACCGTGCGGCGACCTCCTGTGCCTGCTGGTAGACGGCGCCTGCGACCGGCGAGGAGATCGTCACGGTCGGTGGCCCGATCACCTTGTATTGCCTGGTCGCCGTCCAGTTTTCGCCGTTGGTCTGGTGAGCGCTCACGGTGAAGGAGTGCACGCCCGGGGTCGAGGTGTCGATCGGTTCTCCCTCGTCGACGGTGCCGAGGCAGCCTTCGACCGGGTCGATGGTTCCCCCTTCTTCGGCTTCGCAACTGAAGTCGGCGCCGACCACCTGGCCGGGCAGATAGAGGGCTTCGCGCGCCGGGGTGTCGATCACCGCGCTCGGTCCCCCCGCGCCGGCGCAGCGCGCCGGAAGGTTGAAGGCCGAGGCGTCCGGTTGCCCGGAGGTGAAGGGTGCCTCGTAGCGCAGCGTTTCACCTGCGTGCTCGAGCGCCACCACCGCGGTGGGTTCGCTCGCGGGCTGGCCCGGCGGCCGTCCGACCCCGACCACGATCGTCCCCTCGGCGGTCGATCCGACCCAGCGTTCGAGCACCTCGCCGCCCGCTTCGAGCGTCCCTTCCTGGACGAAGTTCGTGACCGCCTGGCCCGCTTCGTCGGTCACGTCGGCGGACATCGTCACCCCTGCCGGGATCGCCTCCTCTTCACAGCTGTTGAAGAGCGAGTCGTAGGAGTAGGCCTTCTGTTTGTCGTAGAAGGTGAAGTTCGAGACGGTCTCGCCTTCGCCGTATTCGATGCTGCGCCTTTTCCGCTTGTTGGTGAAGTCGCGAAATTCGGTTCCGGTGCGGGTCTTGCCCCCGCTCGTCAGGCCGATCGCGGCGGTGAAATCCGACGGGCGGTATTCGATCGCCGCCGCCGCGGCGGTCGCCGTGCCCGCCACGACGAGGGCGAGGGCGGCGGCCACGGCCACGAGCCCGGCTCGCACGCGGTGGCCACATGTCCGCATCCCTGTCATTCGAGGCAGAACCTATCCGCTTCAGATCCGCTTGAGGTGTGGAGACCTAGGATGAGGCGATGCCCGCCACGGCTCCGGTCCGCCCCCCCGAGGTCCTGCACCTCTCCCTGGTGCTCGGCGCCGCCCTGCGTGACGCCGACGGCACCCGCCTCGGCCGGGTCGACGACCTGATCGTGCGCCTCGGCGGCGCCGGCTACCCGCCGATCACCGGTTTCCTGGCGACGATCGCCGGGCGCCGCTCCTACGTCCCCGCCGAACGGGTCGCGGCGATGGCGCCGGGATCGGTGACCCTGACCAAGGCGAAACTCGACCTGCGGCCGTTCGCGCGCCGCCCCGACGAGGTCCTGCTCCGCCACGACGTCCTCGACCACCAGCTGATCAACGTCGAGGGCGCCCGCCTGGTCCGCGCCAATGAGGTCGAGCTGGCCCGCCTCGACGGCTGGTGGCGGGTGGTCGGCGTCGACACCGGTGCCCGCGGCGGCCTCCGCCGGCTCCTGCCGAAGGCGCTCGCCGGGCGGATCGGGACCGGGGACTTCGTCGACTGGGCGAGCCTCGAGCCGTTCTCCGGCGAGGTGCCCGCGATGCGGCTGCGGGTCCTCCACCCGAAGCTGGCCAGGCTGCACCCGGCACAGATCGCCGATCTGGTCGAGGCCGCCTCCCACGGCGAGGGCGAGGAGATCATGCGGGCGCTGGGCAGCGACGAGGAGCTCGAGGCCGACGTCTTCGAGGAGCTCGACTCGCGCCACCAGCTCGAGTTCGTCGAGGAGCGCTCCGACGCCGAGGTGGCGGCGCTCCTCTCCCGGATGGCCCCCGACGACGCCGCCGACCTCCTCGCCGAGCTCGTCGACGAGCGCCGCGAGGCGGTGATCGACCTGCTGCCCTCCGGCGCGCGGCGCAAGGTCCGGGCGCTGATGGGCTTCGACCCGGCCGAGGCGGGCGGGCTGATGAGTCCCGACTTCGTCAGCGTCTACCGGCAGGCCTCGGTCGCCGACGCGCTGGAGCGGGTGCGCCGCTCGCGGCTCCCCGACGAGATCCTGGCGACGGTCTGGGTGATGGACGCCCGCCACCGCTTCCTCGGCACCGTCGCCCTGGCGGCGCTCGTCCGCGCCGATCCGGAGGCGGGGGTGGTGGACCTCGAGGTGCAGCACGTCCCCCACCTGCGGCCCGACGCCGACTTCGAGGAGATCGCCCGGCTGATGGCCGACTACAACCTGATCGCCGCTGCGGTGGTCGACGACGAGGAACGGATGATCGGGGTCGTCACCGTCGACGACGTGCTCGAGGTCCTGTTGCCGAAGGGCTGGCGGCGCCGCTTCGGCCTGCTCGGGGAGGACTGACGTGGATGCGCCTCCAAGTACGCGGGCGGCTGCGCTCCCGGCGTAGCCGCGTCATCGTCCTCCTCGGGCTGCTCGGCCCGGGCCTGATCGCCGCCAACGCCGGCAACGACGCCGGCGGGATCGCCACCTACTCCGAAGTCGGGGCCAAGTACGGCTACACGCTGCTCTGGGCGATGGTCCTGATCACCGTCTCGCTGGCGCTGGTGCAGCGCTCGGCGGCGCGGATGGGGACGGTGACCGGCAAGGGCCTCGCCGAGCTGATCCGCGAGCGCTACGGCATCCGGTGGTCGGCCTTCGCCACCCTCTGCGTGCTGGTCGCCAACTTCGGCATCTGCATCTCCGACTTCGTCGGGGTCGGCGCGGCGCTCGGCCTGGCCGGGGTGCCGGCCCAGGTCTCGGTGCCGATCGCCGCGATCGGCATCTGGCTGGTGATCGTCCGCGGCTCCTACCGCAGCGCCGAGCGGGTCTTCATCTGGCTGACGATCCCCTTCTTCGCCTATCCGGTGGCGGCGATCCTCGCCCACCCCGACTGGGGCGAAGTCGGCCACGCCCTGGTCCAGCCCCAGATCCACACCTCCTCGACCTTCCTGCTCCTCTTCGTCGCGATGGCGGGGACGACGATCACCCCCTACATGCAGCTCTACCTGCAGTCGGCGGTGGTCGAGCGCGGGGCGAACCTGGACGACCTCCAGAACGAGTCGCGCGAGGCGGTCGGCGGCGCGATCTTCGCCGACCTGATCGCCGCCTTCATCATCATCGCCACCGGGGCGACGCTCTACGTCTCGGGGATCCACTCGATCGGCTCCGCCGCCGACGCGGCCAAGGCGCTCGAGCCGCTCGCCGGACAGTACGCCGAGCTGCTCTTCGGGATCGGGCTGCTCGGCGCCAGCCTGCTCGCCGCGGCGATTCTGCCGATCGCCACCTCCTATGTCGTCGCCGAGAGCCTCGGCTACGAAAAGGGGATCGGCAGGCGGACCGAGGAGGCACCGGTCTTCGTCGGGCTGATCACGGCGATGATCGTCATCTCGGGGATCGTCGCGATGGTGCCGGGCGTGCCGGTGATCGCGCTGCTGATCGGTGTCCAGGTGGTCAACGGCCTCCTGCTGCCGATCAATCTGTTCTTCGTCTGGCGGCTGGCGCGCGACGAGGAGCTGATGGGGGAGCACCGCAACCGCGGCCCGGTCGACTGGGTGACGGCGTTGACCGTGGCGATCACCTCGACCCTCTCGCTGATCCTGGTCGCGGTGACGGTGCTCGGCCTCTGAGCCGCGATCATCTAGCGTTCCGCCGTGGCCCGGATCAGCCGACTCGAACACGGTGAGGACGCCGGCCGCGGCCGCGCCGCCCGTGCCTCCTCGCCGCGCTCCGCCCACGCCGAGTGGGCGCCCGCCGCCGACCGCGAGGATCCGGTCGCGATCCTCCGCCGCCAGGCCGAGACGCGGGTCGCCGAGCTGCTGCCGATCCGCTACGGGCGGATGGTCGCCTCGCCCTTCGCCTTCTACCGCGGCGCCGCGGCGGTGATGGCCGCCGACCTCGCCGCGACGCCGGACGCCGGCCTCACGGTGCAGCTCTGCGGCGATGCCCACATCTCCAACTTCGGCGGCTTCGCGGCGCCCGACCGGCGGCTCGTCTTCGGCCCCAACGACTTCGACGAGACGCTGCCGGGCCCCTGGGAGTGGGACGTGAAGCGGATGGCGGCGAGCATCGAGATCGCCGCCCGGGAGCTCGACCTCCCCGTCGCCCGGCGACGCGCGATCGTCGCCGGCGCGGTCGCCCAGTACCGCGAGGGGATGCGCGAATTCGCCGCCGAGACGATGCTCGAGGCCTGGTACGAGCGCCTCGACGCCGACGAGCTGACCGTCCGCTTCGGCACCAGGCTCGACGCCGACGGCCGCGAGCTCTTCGACCGCTCCTTCGCCAAGGGACGCCGCAAGGACAGCGCCCGCGCCGCCCGCAAGCTGACCGAGACGGTCGACGGAGAGCTCCGCTTCGCCAGCGCGCCGCCGCTCCTCACGCCGCTGTCGGAGCTGGGCGTGAGCACCGACCCCGACGAGCGCGCCGCCTGGATCCGCGCACTGCTCGACTCCTACGCCGCCGGCCTCCATGCCGACCGCGAGCACCTCTTCCGCTCCTACCGCTTCGTCGACATGGCGCGCAAGGTGGTCGGCGTCGGCAGCGTCGGCACCCGCGCCTGGGTCTTCCTCTTCGTCTCCCACGGGGCCGGCGACCCGCTCGTCCTGCAGGCGAAGGAGGCGGTCGCCTCGGTGCTCGAGCCCCACCTCGGCGCGAGCGAGTACGCGAACCACGGCGAGCGGGTGGTGCGCGGGCAGCGGATGATGCAGGCGGCGACCGACATCTTCCTCAGCTGGGTTCGCAGCACCGGCCTCGACGGCCTCGAGCACGACTTCTACGTGCGCCAGCTCTGGGACTGGAAGGCCTCGGCCGACCTCTCGCGGCTCAGCGAGCGGGGGCTGGTCACTTACACCCGCGCCTGCGCCTGGTCGCTGGCCCGCTCCCACGCCCGCTCCGGCGACCGCGTGGCGCTCGCCGCCTACCTCGGCAAGGGGGGCAGGTTCGACGCCGCGATCGCCGAGTTCGCGGCCCGCTACGCCGACCAGAACGAGCGTGACCACGCCCGCCTGGAAGGGGCGATCGCGGCCGGCGAGCTGGAGGCGACCGAAGGGGTCTGAGCGGCGGCCGAAGTGATGTCGGGACCGTCCGCCGGTTTGGGATAGCTTTCCGATCCCATGGCGAATCGCGGCCACCCCCGGATCGCCCTGGCGCTCGTCGTCATCGGCAGCATCGTCACCTTCGTCGCGATCTTCTCGATCTGGGCCAACCGGCAGGCCCTCAACACCGACAACTGGGTCGACACCAGCGGCAAGCTGCTGCAGAGCAAGGCGGTCGACGAACAGCTCGCCGACTATCTCGGCGAACAGGTCTTCACCGGGGAACTGGCCAAGGAAAAGCTGGAAGAAGTGCTGCCGCCCAGGCTCTCGCCGCTGGCCGGCGTCGTCGCCGGGGGCATCCACCAGCTGGCGCCGAAAGTCGCCGAACGGGCGCTGGAGAACCCGAAGGTGCAGGAACTCTGGGAGGCCGCCAACCGCAAAGCCCACGAACGGCTGCTCGAAGTCCTCGACGGCGGCGGCTCGACGCTCTCCACCGAACATGGCGAGGTCACCCTCGACCTGGCCGCGCTGGTCACCCAGATCAGCTCCGAAATCGGGGTCGGCGGCGGGATCGCCGAAAAGATCCCGCCCGACGCCGGCAAGCTGACGATCCTCAGGTCCGACCAGCTCTCGCTGGCCCAGACCGGCGCCCACGTGGTCCGCGAGCTGCCGATCTTCCTCACCCTGCTGGCGCTCGTCCTTTTCGGCGTCGCCGTCTACATCGCCGGGCCGCGCCGCCGCCGCACCCTCCGCGCGGTCGGCTTCGGCTTCATCGTCGCCGGGCTGCTGGCGTTGATCCTGAGGGGGATGGGCGGCAACGTCCTGGTCGACTCGCTGGTCGCCAACCCGGCCGCCAAGCCTGCCGTCCACGACGTCTGGGACATCGCCACCTCGCTGCTGGTGACGATCGCCGCCTCGGCGCTCACCTTCGGCATCCTCGTCGTGCTTGGCGCCGAGCTCGCGGGGCAGACCAGGCCCGCCGTCTGGCTGCGCGAGAAGGCCGCCCCCTACATCCACGAACAGCGCGCGGCAGCCTACGGCGTCGGGCTGGTCGTCTTCCTGCTGCTGATCTGGCTGGCGCCGGTCGCCGCCTTCCGCAAACCGCTCGGCCTGCTGGTCTTCGCGGTCCTCTTCGCGGTCGGGCTGGAGCTGCTGGTGCGGCAGACTCTGCGCGAGTTCCCCGCGGTCGAGAAACCCGCCGCCGACTGATCTGCCGCGACCTTTCCCGCCGCGGCGGGTTGTGATGGTCGTGAACTATCTCGTCGCCCAGGAAGTCGCGGTCGGTGGCTGGGAAGCCCTCGGCGTGATCGAGGTCGAGAGCTGCGACTGGATCGGTGCGGCGATCGCCCGGCTCGACTGGCGCGCGCTCCCCGGCGTCTTCCGCCTGGTGGAGCTGGACGGCCCCGAGTGGTTCGAGCTCGAGCTCGCCGCCGACGGGGTCGTCGTCGAGCCCTAGTCGGCTTTGTCTTCGCCGCTGATGCGGCTGATCCAGTTGCCCGGCCGGTAGGGCGGCATCAGCAGGACGAGGAAGATCAGGACGCCGGTCGCCCCGGCGTAGGTGAAGAGCTCGGCGACGCCTTCGTTTTCGCCGACCACGTTCTGTCCCATCGCCAGGATCGAGAAGGTGAAGACCGCCAGGCCGAGCGCACAGAGGAGGAAGCTCTTGCGCCGGTTCGGCAGGAACTCCAACCGCACGAGGCTGATCACGACGAGGATGAAGATCAGCGACTCGAGGATGCCGAGGATCGTCCAGGCGGCGTCGATGCCGGGGATCGTGTCGAGGAAGGTGCCGCTGAACTGTTTGGCGATCGGCGGCGGGGCGCCATGCCCGTCGATGATCTTCTCCTTGCCCGCGTAGAAGAAGAGGATGCCGAGCAGCAGGTAGATCCCGGCGAGGACGAGTGCGTAGACGACCCAGTCCTCCCACTTCATCTTCTGGCGCAGGTCCGACACGACGAATCGAACCTAGCACCGGGCAAGATCGCCTGTCCAGACCCTTGGACAGCCACCCCCTAGGCTCGTAAGCATGTGGGTCCAGCGCACGATCCGGCTCGAGCCGCGCCCGCGGGGCATCCACCTGGTCACCGGTGAGGTACTGGGCGCGCTGCCGGAGCTGGACGGGTTCGAGGTGGGGATGCTGCACCTGCTGATCCAGCACACCTCGGCCTCGCTGACGTTGAACGAGAACGCCTCGCCGGAAGTGCGCGCCGACCTCGCCGCCTGGCTCGACCGCGCGGTGCCGGAAGGCGCGCCCTACTGGACGCACACGTTGGAGGGCGACGACGACATGCCCGCCCACGTCAAGGCGGCGCTGATGGGACCGTCCCTGACCCTGCCGTTGCGGGCCGGCCTCCCGGTGCTCGGCACCTGGCAGGGGATCTACCTCTGTGAGCACCGCGACCGGGGCGGCCCGCGCTCGATCGTCGCCACCGCCTGGGGCGAGGCGCGCCGGCGCGCGGCGCCCGACTAGAGCGTCGTCAATCCCACCCCGGTGAGGAAGATCGCGGCGGTGAGCAGGCGGCGGTCGCTGGAGAGGGCCGCCAACGGCAGCAGCCAGGCGACGTACCAGGGGACGAGGAAGCCGGTGGTGAGGAGCAGCGCGACCGTGGCCCAGCCGGCGCCGACGATCCAGTCCATCTCGCCGAGCCAGACCCGGCGGAGGAGCCAGGCGACGACGGTGAGGAAGGCGAGCGTCAGCCCGACGCTCAGTGCCCGCGGCACCGGGTCGACGCCGACCGCGGCGAGCACGAAGCCGACGATGCTGTGGGAGCCGCCTTCGGCCTGGATGCCCTGCAGCGTCGCGGGAAGGTGCAGCGGCCCGGTGCCGAAGAAGGCGAAGGCGAGCGCCGCCACCGCGACGGCGCCCAGCGCCGCGCCCACCGCGAGCCGCCGGCGGGCGTCGCGTTCGCCGCGATGGCGGCCGGCGAGCGCGAAGGGCAGGAGCAGGCCGGCGGTCAGCTTCACCGCGGTCGCGGTGACCAGCAGCGCGCCACCACGGCGCTCGCGCTCCTGCAGCAGCACGTAGAGGCCGGCGGCGAGGATCGCCAGCATCATCAGGTCGTTGTGGCCGCCGCCGACGCCGTAGAGGACGATCACCGGGTTCAGGCCGACCAGCACCGCGGCCCGCACCGGGCTGAGGCCGCGCAGGCTCGCCGCCCGCCAGACGAGCAGGATCAGCACCAGGCTCGAGGCGCAGGCGACCAGCTTGTAGGCGGTGACGTCGGCGGCGATGTCGAGCGGCACGAGCAGATAGCTGAGCGCGGTGAACAGCGGGCCGTAGGCGCTGGGCGTCGCCAGCCACCGGGCGCCGATCAACGAGTGGAGGCCTTCGAGCGGGATCGCGCTCGGGCCGTGCAGGTAGGGGTTGGTGCCGTAGGAGGCGCCCATCCGGCCGTAGGCGGCATAGCTGAAGACGTCGGAGGAGAAGAGGGGCGGCGCAAGCAGGACGATCGCGTGGAGGAGGAGGATCGCGACCAGGACCGTCTTCGGCGAGAGCTTCTCGGCGGCGCGGGTCGCCAGCGCATAGGAGATGAACATCGCGACGAAGGCGGCGATCAGGGCGAAGACGTCGAGATCGAGACCGAGCCCGGCCAGCGGCCCGGCGAGCGAGGCGGGCAGCGGTCGCAGCGAGGTGGGGAGGAGCAGTTCGCTCTGCGTCGCCGAGAGACAGACGAGCAGGCTGGTGAGCAGCAGGCCCGCCAGGCCGATGCGGGCGAGGCGGAGGGAGGGCTCTGGTCCGGGGGCGGTGCTCTCCACCCCCGGACCATCTACCTATCGGCTTAAGCCCAGATGTGAATTATTTGCAGCTTTCCAGCAGTTCTTCGACGACTTCGATGTTCGCTTCGAAGGCGACCGATTCGGCTTCTTCCTGTGACATTTCGCTGAAGCCCTCGCCCAGGCACTTGATCTCAGAGGAGCTGACGCCTTCTTCGCCTTCGAGTTCTTCTTCGAGCGCCGCGGCGAGCGCTTCGCTGTCGTAGCTGGCGAAGCCGAGGAACTGGTTCAGCTTCCACTGGCCTTCTTCTTCGACCAGTTCGAGTTCGACCGTCTGGCCGTTCAGGCCGCTGCCTTCGACTTCGGCATCCGCGGTCGCCTTTTCCCCTTCGACGCTGACGTTCGAGACGCTCACGCCTTCGGCCACCGTTTCCTTTTCTTCGGCTGCTTCTTCACACACTTCCGTCGCTTCTTCGCCGGAGACACCCTTTTCCTGTTCGTTGAACGCCTGCGTCTGCAGTTCGGTGCACTTCGACGGGTCGCTGGTGGTGGCGCTCTTTTCGATCGTTTCTTCGATCGCCGCTTCTTCGCCGCTGCCGGACGAGCTGGACCCACCACCGCCGCAGGCCGCCAGCGCCAGGGCCGAGGCGAGCAGCACCAAGGGGAGGATCAGCAGGGATTTCTTCACGTTTTCCTTTCGAGAGGGCGGCGACGATCGCGCGCCGGAACAGGGGATGGGCCGACCCTAGCCGCTTCTGTGTCGATCGGGCGCCGTATCCGTCTCGGTAGGGTCGGGCCGATGAGCGAGCGGAGCCAGATCGGCGTCACCGGCCTCGCGGTGATGGGGGCGAACCTCGCCCGCAACATCGCCCGCAGCGGTTGGTCGGTGGCCGTCCACAACCGCAGCCCGGAGAAAACCCGCCAGTTCATGGCGGACCACGCGGAGGAGGAGGACTTCACCGGCACCGAGACGAGCGAGGAGTTCGTCGCCGCCCTCGAGCGCCCCCGCAAGATCATCGTGATGGTCAAGGCCGGGGCGCCGGTCGACGCGGTGATCGAGGAGCTGGCGCCGCTGCTCGACGACGGCGACATCCTGATCGACGCCGGCAACTCGCACTTCCCCGACACGAAGCGGCGCACCGCGGAATGCGAGGAGCGCGGCCTGCGCTTCCTCGGGATCGGCGTCAGCGGTGGCGAGGAGGGCGCGCTCCTCGGGCCGAGCATCATGCCCGGCGGCGCCCGCGAGGCCTACGGCGAGGTCGAGGACATCCTCACCGCGATCGCCGCCCAGGTCGACGGTACGCCCTGCTGCACCTATGTCGGGCCGGACGGTGCCGGCCACTACGTGAAGATGGTCCACAACGGCATCGAGTACGCCGACATCCAGCTGATCACCGAGGCCTACGACCTGATGCGGAACGTCGCCGGGCTCGAGGTCGCCGAGATCGCGAGGACCTTCGAGGAGTGGAACGAAGGCGACCTCGAATCGTTCCTGATCGAGATCACCGCGAAGGTCCTCGCCAAGCGGGACCCGCAGGGCGACGGGCCGCTGATCGACAAGATCGTCGACCGCGCCGAGCAGAAAGGGACGGGCCGCTGGACCAGCGAGGACGCGCTCGAGCAGGGCGTGCCGCTGACCGCGATCACGGAGGCGGTCTTCGCCCGCACGCTGTCCTCATTGGGAGAGGAGCGCGCTGCCGCCGCCAAGATCCTGGCCGGGCCGGAGCCCTCGCAGACCGAGGACCGCCGGGAGCTCGTCGACGACATCCAGCAGGCGCTCTACGCGAGCAAGGTGGTCGCCTACGCCCAGGGCTTCCAGCAGATGGAGGCCGCCTCGCGGGCCAACGATTGGGACCTCGACCTGGGGGCGATGGCGACGATCTGGCGCGGCGGCTGCATCATCCGCGCCCGCTTCCTCGACCGCATCAAGGACGCCTACGACGACGGCGAGGTCGTCAACCTGCTGACCGTGCCCTACTTCCGGGACGCGGTCGCCTCCGGGCAGGAGGCGTGGCGGCGGGTGATCGCCGCCGCGGTCGAGCAGGGCGTCGCCGTCCCCGCCTTCACCTCCTCGCTCGCCTACTACGACGGCTATCGCCGCGAGCACGGGCCGGCCGGGCTGATCCAGGGCCTGCGCGACTACTTCGGCGCCCACACCTATCGGCGCACCGACGCCGAGGGCTCCTACCACGTGCGCTGGCCCCAGGACGGCGCCGAGGTCCGCACCGACAGGTAGGAAGCGTGCCCGGCTTCGCGATAGTCCGCGCCGACGATGTCGAGGACCACTACGCGGGGACCGAGGTCCCCGGTGAGTTCCGCCGGCTGACCGAGGCCCTCGGCGCCGAGCAGCTGGCGCTGACGCTGATCCGCGTGCCTGCCCACTCGGACTTCGAGCAGGGGACCGGCCACGTCCACGCCGAGATCGAGGAGCTCTACATCGTCGCCAGGGGGACGATCACCTTCCGCTGCGACGATCACATCGAGAAGGTCACGGCTCCGGCCGTGATCCGCGTCTCGCCGGGCACGGCGCGCTCGCACCGCAACGAGGGCGACGAGCCGGTCGAGATCTGGGCCGTCTCCGTCAAGGGCCATCACGACGCGACCAAGATCGACGATTTCTGGGCGGCGTCCCCGGAGGCGAAGCAGACTCGCTAAATCGCCCAGCTGTTCCTTATGCGCCTATGAGGCGCATAAGGAACAGCTGGGGCGGTGGCCCATCAGGGGACGAGGACGCGTGCCGGCGCTTTCATGTTTCGGCGCTGAGGCGGAACGCGGCGCGGCCGAGCCCCGCCGCCTCGTCGCGCAGCCGCCGATCTGACCACCTCGCGACCGAGATCGTCACCGTCACCCAGCGGTCGCCGCGCACCGCGAGCAGGGTCTGTAGCGACGGGATCCAGTTCGCCCCCGCTTCGTAGGCGGCCTTTTCGCCGACCCCGGGGACGGGATGCGGGACCTTGGCCGGATCGCCGACGCCGAACTGATCGGTCTCGGTCACGCGGTTCTCATACCGCTGGTGGGCGGCGAAGCCGGTGTCGAGATAGACATTGATCGAGATGCCCGGACCTTCGAGGCGGCAGCGCGAGAGCGGTGGGGTGGGGGTCGAGCGGTGCGTCAGCCTCGTCTTCGCCCGGACCTCGACGAACTTCGCCAGGGCCGCGCAGTCGGCGGCGGAGAGGTGCGCCTTCGTCGCCTTTTCCGTCGTGCTTTCGCCTTTGATCCCACGCGAGAGGACAGCGGGCTCCGACGACGTCGACCCACCCGAGCCGCACCCGGCCACCGCGAGTACCACCGCCAGTCCGATGAGACCCCGGAGAACTCTCATGCCCCTCAGGCGGTCAGCTCGGCGGCGCATTCTCGGAGCGCGCCCGTGTGGGTGTCGACGTCGGCCTCGGTCGTCGCCGGGGACATCAGGGCCATCATGTGGAACGGGGTCATCAGCACGCCTCGGTTCAGCATGTAGAGGTGGAGGAGGGCGTTGAGTGGCGGGTCGAAGGCGGCGGCCGCCGCGGCGCCGTCGCGCGGTGGCGCCGGGCTGAACATGTACTCGACCCGACAGCCGAGCCTGGTCGCCTGCCAGGGGAGGCCGAACTCGGCGATCACCTCGTCGCAGCCCGCGGCGAAGCGCTCGCCGAGGCCGATCATCCGCGCGAACGCCCCCTCGGTCAGGACCTCGGCCAGCGTCGCCCGCGCCGCCGCCAGCGAGAGCGCGTTGCCGGCCAGGGTGCCGCCGACGCCGCCGACGTCGGCCGCCTCCCAGACGGTCTTCTCGATCACCGCCGCGGCGACCTCGTCGCTCATCCCGTAGGCGCCGATCGGCACACCGCCCGCGATCGCCTTACCGATCGTCAGCAGGTCCGGCTCGAGGCCCTCGGCCGCCGTGTAGCCGCCCGGGCCGCAGCAGAGCGTGTGGGTCTCGTCGATGATCAGGAGCGTCCCGGCCGCCCGGGTCAGCTCCCGCATCGCCCCGTGGAACCCAGGCTCGGCGAGGACGATGCCGACGTTGGTGAGCGCCGGCTCGGCCAGCACGCAGGCGACGTCGCCGTGGGCGAGCTCGCGCTCGAGCGCCGCCGCGTCGTTCCACTGCACCACGCGCGTCGTCTCCGCGAGCGGCACCGGCGGCCCGACGTTGCCGAGCCGGGCGACCACGTTCCCGTCGCCGTCGAGCTCAGCGAAGGTCTCGTCGACCGACCCGTGGTAGCAGTGGTCGAAGACGAGGATCTTCGGCCGGCCGGTGATCTCCCGGCAGAGCCGGATCGCGAAGCGGTTGGCGTCGGTGGCGGTCAGCGTGAACTGCCAGTGGCGCAGGCCGAAGCGCCGGGTCAGCTCCGCGCCGACCGGTCCGGCGTCCTCGCTCGGCAGCATCGTCGTGATCCCGCGCGCCATCCGCACCCCGGCCGCGGCGACCGTCGGGGCGGGGGAGTGGCCCGCCATCGCGCCCGTGTCGCCGAGACAGAAGTCGACGTAGGTGTTGCCGTCGACGTCGGTGAGCGAGGCGCCCGCGGCGCTCGCGAAGACGACCGGGAAGGCGCCCGCCCAGCGCGTCATCCAGTTCATCGGCACGCCGGAGAGGAGCACCTCCCGGGCGGAGTCGCGGAGCTCTCCTGAGCGGGGGTGGGAGGAGGCGAAGCGGTCGAGCTCTCGCTCGGTCAGCTCGGCTACGGAGGGCACCGCGTCATCCTCGCCGATCGCCGTGCCCGGCGGGAGGGGCGGGTCGCCGGGCGCCGTTGTCTAGTGTGAGGCGATGGCCACCGACCGGATCCTGGACGGCACCGTCGCCCTCGTCACCGGTGCCTCCAGCGGCATCGGCGAGGTGACCGCGAGGCGGCTTGCCGCAGAAGGCGCGACGGTCGCGGTGGCGGCGCGGCGGATCGATCGGCTGGAGCGCCTGGCACGGGAGATCGGCGACGCCGGCGGCCGCGCCCTCGCGATCGAGTCCGACGTCACCGACCGCTCCCAGGCGGAGGCGCTGGTCGAGCGCACCGTCGCCGAGCTCGGTCGCCTCGACACCGTCGTCAACAATGCCGGCGTGATGCTGCTCGGCCCCGCGTTCGACGCGCCGGTCGAGGAGTGGGAGCGGATGGTCGACCTCAACGTCAAAGGCCTCCTCTACGTCGCCAAGGCGGCCCTTCCGCACCTGCTGAGGTTCGCCGACGAAGCGCCGCGGATGGTCACCGACCTGGTCAACATCTCCTCGGTCGCGGGCCGTCGCCCCCGGGCCGGCGCCGCGGTCTACAACGCGACGAAGTTCGGGGTCGGCGCCTTCAGCGATGCCCTCCGCCAGGAGGTGACCAGGCGCCACGTGCGCGTCTCGCTGGTCGAGCCCGGCGCCGTCACCACCGAGCTCTCGAGCCACAACCGCCCCGAGGTACTCGAGCAGCTCAAAGGCCGCTTCGAAGACATGGAACGGCTGGAAGCCGACGACATCGCCGACACGATCTCCTACGTCGTCACCCGGCCGCGCCACATGGCGATCAACGAGATCCTCGTGCGGCCGACCGAGCAGTCCGACTAGCCGTTCGGGCGGCTTCTCAGGCCTTCTTCACATCCGTGCCGACGCGCCGCCGCCCGAGGTCGCGGTCGGCATCGCCAGGAGCTGCTCGGCGCCGCCCACGGTCTCGACCGGCGCCCGCTAGAAATCAGGCATCGCCTCCGATCGCCACCAGCAGATCATCGATGCCATCCGCGAGATCCCGGAGGGCTTCGTCCGCACCTACGGCGACGTCTCACCCGGCGCACCCCGCCTCTCTGCCCGCCTCCTCGCGACCCGGCAGCTCCCCGCCGACCTCCCCTGGTGGCGCGTCGTCCGCGCCGACGGCACCCTGGCGGTGGGCGAGGAGCAGCGCCGACGCCTCTGGGCCGAGGGCGTCCCCTTCAAAGGCTCCCGTGTCGACCTCGACATCGCCCGCATCCCCCACGAACCCTGAGCGTCTGCATTTACCCCTCATATATGAGGGGTAAATGCAGACGCCAAGCGGCGGACGGGAGTCGAACCCGCGTCATCAGCTTGGAAGGCTGAGGCTCTACCATTGAGCTACCGCCGCGCGCCGGGAGGGAGCGTAGCCACCTTCCCTCCGATCCGTCAGAATGCGCGGACCCCGACGGGGAGTGGCGCAGTCTGGTAGCGCACTCGGCTGGGGGCCGAGCGGTCGCAGGTTCAAATCCTGTCTCCCCGATTTCTCGATCACGACCCGACCGCCGCATCTCGGACCAGATTTTCGAGGGCAGCGGGAGGCGATTCTCGACAGGGCCGGCCGGTCGACGAGCAGTTGGCAGGAGACGGAGCAGTGCGGCGGCCGGGAGGCCCCCCCACCACC